>OFOU01000398.1_pt1 | contig 37733 bp, 30 predicted proteins | sample 1542061 | NCBI WGS metagenome assembly OFOU01 (sample SAMN04209239, study PRJEB22552) | human gut metagenome | biome: gut; material: feces | host: Homo sapiens | place: USA: Oklahoma
AGCCGGCACGGCCCATGAGGTGGGTGTACTTCCCTCAGTGGCTGACTGGCAGCGAACCACGCTCGACGGTGAGCATACTCGCCGGACCACGGCGACCGACAACACACACACCGTGGGCTATTACTTGCATAAAGAAACGTTTTACCCCTCGTGGTGGCGCATGACGCTCGACCTCCCGGTGTCCTTTACGCGCAACGAGTTAGATTATCAGCGTCCCTCGGTGGTCGACACCACGATGCATCGCACGGTAGTGACCTTTGCCCCTGTGCTCACGGTGGGCAATATGTGGCCCACACTGCGTGAAGGTACGAACGATGTGATTAAAAATCATGAGTTGGAATTTACGCTGCGTGCCAATTCGTCGTACCACGACTTCAGCTACGAGATACTGCAACCCTACGGCCGCGATCCGCTCAATGTATATGTGGGCAACCGCAATTTGAAGCAGAGCTGGACGGGTATGGCAACTGCTAACTACACCTATCTCAATACCCTTCGTTCGGTGAATGCCGGGTTGAACCTGTCGTACAGCATTGTGCAAAATGCGCTCACCATGAGCTATGTGTATGACCGCACAACGGGCAAACGCACGTATCGCCCGGAGAATGTCAACGGCAATTACCTGCTGAGCGGAAGCGGTTTCTTCAGTTTGCCGCTCGACAAGCAAAAACGCTTCACGCTGAGTGGTAACACGGCAGCCACGTTCAACCATAATGTCGATCTCATCTCGCTTGCCGACGAAACTGCCTCGGGCGTAAGCCCCCGCAGCTCGGTGCGTAACCTTTACGTTTCGCAAGGCCTGAAATTGGAATATGGCATAGGCAAGATAAAATTGGGAGCCAAGGGCAATGGCACATGGACGCACATTACCAGTCGCCGCACCGACTTTGCCACCATCAATGCCGGCGACTTTAACTATGGGTTGACCTTTAAGGCCGATTTGCCCCTCGACATCTCCTTCTCGACCGACTTTACCGTGTTCTCCCGTCGTGGTTATACCGACGATGCCATGAACACCGACGACCTGGTGTGGAACGCCCGCTTAGCCAAGCGTTTTTGGGGCAATCGCATCTCTGTGATGCTCGATGGTTTCGACATGCTCGGCCAGCTGAGCAACATTCGCCGTTCGCTCAACGGACAGGGACGCACCGAAACCATTTACCACGTTATTCCCCGTTACGCCATGCTCCATGTGGTGTACCGACTGAATGTGAGTCCGAAGAAAAAGTAGAAAAATGTAGTGTACAACCAACATGTTTTTTAAAAAGAGTCTAAGGAGGCTTCTTAATAGCCTCCTTAGACTCTTAAATAAACACACTATGAGAATAGCATTTATATCAGATTATAATTTACAGGAAGCTAGTTGTTTATCTACTCCACTTTACAGTATAATGGAAGAACTTCAGGGATTAGCCACTTGTGATTGGATAAATGATCAGGCTATTTCAATCATTAGAAATTTTCAAGAAGAATATGGTGTAGAATATCTAAATGATTATATTTTTCAAGCGAATTTAAATGAAATGCGAACTAATCTGCTTAAGCGATACCCTTATAAGGTGGTCTTTACTGATACTATGCAGAATAAGTCTTTTTCAGATTTAAACTGTCCTGTCTTTTTTGTTGCCAGTAACGCTGTTTCTACTATATTTCAGAGTCTATCCAGTCAGAAAAAATACATGTTTTCTACAAAACGACTATCTCAATATTTGATGAATAATTTAGATAAAATGGTTACTGAAGGTGCAGTAATAGTGCCTGATATCCCAATCAACGTATATGCCGTTAATCTTCGAAGTCGCTTGGACCGTCGTAAACACATCATATCTCAATTTAAAGGAAGAGAAGAATTTGATTTTACACTATTAGATGCTATAGAAAGTGAGTCTGCAAAATTGGGCTTGTGGAAGAGTTTGTGTTTAACTGTGCAAAAAGCGAAAGAAAGAAAGTTAGATTATTTCATTTTCTGTGAGGACGATCATATTTTTACCCCTCACTACAATGCGGCATATCTGAGAAAAAACATAGAAGGGGCTTTAAAACAGAAAGCAGATATTTTATGCGGTGGAATTGGAGGAACTGATATAGCAATACCTATAAGCAAGAACCGTTTTTGCATTGGTGAATTTTATTGCACGCAATTTGTTGTTATTTTCAGTAATTTATATGACACAATTCTTGAATATTCATTTCAAGAGGGAGACACCACAGATGGAGTTTTATCTGTGATTGCCAAATCAAAGATGACGATATATCCGTTTGTTTCTACGCAACGAAGTTTTGGGTACTCTGATGTAACACCTCAAAATAACTATTACGATATTGAAAACTATTTCCGTGTAACTGATGATTATCTTTCGAAATTACACAAAATATCTTTGCATTATAATTATCCCTGGAGCATATGATGAAGAAGTTTAAGTTTACTCGCCAATTCGACCAAATGGATTGTGGGCCAGCGTGCATTCGTATGGTGGCTGCTCATTATGGTAAAGATTATCCTCTGTCTTATCTTCGTTCGCTTTCACATTTAACTCGTGAGGGAGTTAGCGTGGCCGGTATCAGAGAAGCCTTGCGTGAAATCGGTGTGGAAAGCGTAACTTTTGAAATGACGCTTGAACAGTTACGCGAAGTTTGCCCACTACCAGCTATCCTTCATTGGGAGCAAAATCACTTTGTTGTACTTTATGGTGTAGGAAAGGGACGATTTTCGGGGAAGTGGAAGTATAAGGTAGCCAATCCAGCTTTTGGTAAGTCGGCACTTAGCGAAGATACCTTTACTCATGCTTGGTTAAATGGAGATAAAGGTATAGTAATTGCCGTAGAACCACAAGATGCGTTTTATCAAAAAGAACCGATTAAGGAGAAACATAGTTTTGTTCATTTTGCTCGAAAATATGCGTGGCCTTATCGTTGGGAACTTACCCAGTCGGCTTTTGCTATGCTTTTCGGAATGCTCATATCACTCATTACACCATTTCTGACGCAAGCTATGGTGGACGATGGCATTGGAATGAGTGACATGAACTTGATTGTGAGTATCATGCTAGCTCAACTATTTATTTTTTTTGGTTCTTTTTCGATGAATCTTATTGGTAGTTGGGTGAGTCTCTATATGAGTACACGTATTAGTATCAATATTCTTGGTGACTATCTGCAAAAGTTACTACGCTTGCCAATGACTTTCTTTGATACGAAGAGCATTGGAGACTACCAACAGCGTCTTGGTGACCATAGCCGTTTGCAAAGTTTTGTAACGTATGGGACGCTTCAGACATTTTTTTCACTTGTATCCGCTCCTTTCTATTTGGTTATTATCGGTTGTTATAGCCCCGTAATTCTCGTAGCCTATCTTTTTTTGACGGGACTAAGTACGGCTTGGATGACGTGGTTTTTTGTTAAACGAAAGGCGATAGACTACGAACAATTTAGAGTTAGTGTAGCAAATCAAAACAAACAATATGAACTCATGTCCGGTATTACCGATATAAAGCTCAATGGGTATGTCGACTATAAACTTGATGAATGGCGCAGTCTGCAAGAACGTCAATATCGCATGAGCCAAAAGTTGCTAAAGCTTGGTCAGATACAGGATACGGGATTTACGTTTATCGGCCAACTGCGTAATATTTTTATTACTTGTTGGATTGCTGCCGAAGTGGTTAATGGCAATTTAACATTGGGAATGATGATGAGTATTTCTGCCATCATTGGTCAAGTGAATGGACCGCTCTCCCAGTTGATAGGTTTCCTGCAGCAATTTCAAGATGCCAAGATTAGTCTTGAGCGATCGGAGGAAGTTCAGTTATGTCCTAACGAAGATAGTGGAGATTTAGAAAATGTGCCATGCAATTATCCTTGTGATATAGTACTACATCACCTTACTTTTTCCTATAGCGGTACTATTGGTCGTCCAGCGCTCAATGATGTTAGTCTGACAATTCCAGCAGGTAAAATGACAGCGATTGTGGGGGAAAGTGGTAGCGGTAAAACCACGCTGATGAAATTGCTCTTGAAATTTTATGCTCCAACTCAAGGTGAGATACTTCTTTCTGGCAAGAATCTTGCAGACTTTAAAGCGGAGTCGTTGCGTCATGTGGCAGGCATCGTGATGCAAGACAATTATCTATTCTCTGATACAATCCGTCATAATATTATTTTGGGAGAGCAAGCTGATGAAAAACGGTTGCAGAAAGCGATTGAAGCGGCTTGTTTGACTAATTACATTGCTGGACTTCCGCTTGGTATACACACAAAAGTTGGCAGTGAGGGTATTGGTGTCAGTGGTGGTGAACGACAACGTATCATGATTGCTCGCGCTGTTTATAAAAATCCTCAATATTTAATGTTGGATGAAGCTACATCTTCTTTAGATGCGGAAAACGAACGACATATTACAGCTAATCTTGACCGTATATTCTCTGGAAGTACTCGTCTGGTTATTGCTCATCGACTTTCTACAGTTAAAAATGCTGATCAAATCATCGTATTGCGCCATGGGAGAGTAGTTGAACAGGGAACACATGTCGAACTTGTTACTCAAAGAGGATATTATTATAAACTGATTCAAAACCAACTAGATTTGGCTGATTAATTGAATCCATTTATTGTTTTAATTGTAAATTGCTCATGACCGTAAAAAGTTTCTTTCTCCGTTATGGTTTATTAGTTATTCTTTTTCTAATGATTTTAGGTATTTGCGTTCTGTTTCAAACATTATCTATCCGTCAGAAAGTACATGTGCAGCTCTTTGTAACCGGACCTCATACAGCTGTGGCTTATCTTTCAAAGGAAGCCTTATCAAATACCCAAACCTTTGTTTTTTTTCAAAGTACAACCTCATGTATATATTTCCATATTGATAGTATTAGCCAAGAACCAAGTCAGCAATGTTTAAATCTGACTTATTCCGACTCACTACTCAAACAATTCAGAGGTAATTCTTTTGTAACAGGCTATAGTTACCGGGAAAGAAAAAGTTTATGGAAGATTATAAAAGAGAAAATGTTGTAGGTGTAAATCAATTGCTATCTTTGCATAGGATAGGATGCGACTATACAAAACTTACTTTCAAAAGTAATTTTTGTAGCTCGGATTTGCTTTTCACAATATTGCAAGATACGAGATAATATATCAATGAGAAAAGTAGATGTAGTAATGTATTACCTTTACAACGAAAAATAAACGTTAATAATGGAAATAAATGTTAGAGATATATTTCCTTCTGAATATATGTTACGACATGTCTATCAGGAGGATTATGAAAAAGTAAAAACAATCATTCAATCAGTAAAAACTTTTGCTAAAAGTTCTCATCAGTATATTTATCTTCTGGATTATTATAATCAAAAGTTTATTTATACGTCTGATAAACTCGTAGCATGGTGTGGGAAAGTATGTATAGAAACCTTGCAAAGTGATTTTAGATTCTTTTGGGAACATATTCCCGAAGAAGATCAAAAAATGATAATGGAAGTGAATAAAATAGGCATTGATTTTTACAATAATCTCATACCTGAAGAAAGAGTAAATTATACAATTTCTTTTGATTTTTATTTTAGAAATAAACATATCAGTCGATTAGTCAATCATAAATTAACGCCTATTATGCTTGCACCTGATGGGCATGTATGGCTGGCACTTGGAGTCATTGAAATGTCTGCCAATAAAACATCTGGAAATATTATGGTGCAAAAAGAAGGAAAGTCTTCGTTTTATCTGTATGATTATAAAAAACATAGTTGGAGCGAAGAATTGACTATACATTTAAATGAAGTAGAGCAACTGATAATTACATTTTCAGCACAAGGTTATACGGTTGATGAAATAGCTAACAAAATATGTTTATCAATAGATACTACCAAAGGTATAAAAAAGAAATTATTTAAAAAGCTTGGTGTAAGTAGTATAGCAGAGGCTATTACCTATGCTGTAAATTATAGGCTCATTTAGAGGTGGTCTTAATCTAAATTCAATACTTATAGATTGATATTTTAGGTATCAATAAGGGTATTTCGGAATTATTTGGAGTGATAGTGTTCATTTTTAAAACTGCTGTCAGATTGGCAAAGGGCAGTCTACGGATTAGTAGCGAGGTGCGATATTCGAGGGCCCCAAAAAATGGATTTCGGGTTGTGCATGTTGTATCTTTGCAGTAGCGAAGTCAGGCTGCACCTCTGCATAACTTTCGAAAACGAGTTTTCAAGTTCTGCATTCGGTTTGCACTGATATTGCATTGGCAATAAAGGCAGCACTGCAGCATTGATAAGCTATACATATTAGCCTAAACGGATGAAAAAACAGTATTCCTTATTGATTCATTCAGCGTTCTTTGACATAATGTTACAACAGAAAGTAAGGCAGGTAGGCCTGCCTGAAACTCGGGATGCGTTGTTGAGTTTTACCACATGCTTTTGCGGCTGAACCCAGTCTTACCTTTTTTGCGTGTTGTATAATATCTGTATGCAGCTTGGGCTAAACAGCAGTGTTGCGTAGTGCCACCTTGATTACGCCGTCGCGCTTTTCCTCGAATAATTTGTAGGCAGTTTCGGCTTCGCACAGGGGGAAACGGTGGGTGATGAGTGGGGTAGTATCTATTTTTCCCTCCTTAATCAGTTGCAGAATTTCCTCGCAGTCGCAACCATCTACACCGCCGGTTTTGAATGTCAGGTTCTTGCCATACATGTCGGGCAGTGGCAACAGCTGCGGACGGTCGTACATGGCCACGATGGTGCAGATGGCATTGGGGCGGGCACACTGCCAAGCCAGTTCGAAAGTGTTGGGTCCCCCGGCCACCTCAATCACCACGTCAGCTCCTCCGTTCGGGCAGTGGGCTGCAATCCATTCGCGGCAATCGTCGGGTGTGCAAACCTTTACCTGCGGATAGTGTTGCTCGATGAAGCGTCGGCGTTCGTCCGACTTTTCGCACACCACAATTTGCTGAGGCTGCTTGAGCATCACACATAGCAGGGTACAAATGCCCGTGGGGCCGGCACCGATAATTAGCACCGAGTCGGTGGGCCGGATGTCCGAAATGCGTGTAGCCCAGAATCCTGTGGCCAGAATGTCGCCCACAAACAGCGCCTGTTCGTCGGTCACACTGTCGGGAATGCGGTTCAGTCCCTGGTTGGCTAAGGGCACGCGCACATATTCGGCCTGTCCGCCATCGATGCGGCAACCCAAGGCCCAGCCGCCGTGTTCCGAGGTGCAGTTGTTGACAAATCCACGTTGGCAAAAAAAGCATTCGCCGCAGAAGGTTTCGACGTTCACCGTTACGCGGTCGCCCACCTTGACATTCGTCACGGCCGTGCCCACTTCCTCGACAATGCCCACCATTTCGTGTCCCACGGTGATGCCCGGCACAGCTCGGGGTACACTGCCATGCTTGATGTGCAAGTCGCTTGAGCAAATGCTGCTCATGGTTACTTTGACGATAGCGTCGTGTGCATCTAAAAGGGTAGGGCGGGGTTTACGCATCAGTTCGAAATGGCCTTTGCTCACATAGGTGTATGCCCACATATCTTTGGGTTCAGAATGGTTTGTCATAGTTCTATTTTTTTGAGAAAACAACGGAAATACGGGTTGAAGCGGTGAAGTCGTCTGAACTTTTATGAATTTCAAGATTTGCCTTTATTTTTGAGGCGTTTTTGGGCCTTGAAGAGGAAGTGTAGCAAGCTACACGACCGATGAAATATCAAGATACGCCCCAAAAGAAAGGTGAAGATTGAATGTAGAAGAGATAAAACTCCAATTCAAATCTTCGTCAGAAAAGTTTAGACGACTTCAGTATGTAGCCGGTGATCTGTGCAGTGCTTCGATGGCAAAGGTACAAAAAAAGGGATACCCCTTGTATCCCGCTTCTTCGGCTTTATTCAGATTCTGCCTCACCCTATTTCCTAAATACTTAAAAAACTTAATCAGTGCGGTTATATCAAGGTTTATGTTTAACTTTGCCACGTTTTGATATTTGAGAAAAAGGTCTGATTCTTTTCCTTATTTTTGAAAAAAATGGAAATGATAAGGTCAGAACTCGCAGATATTTTGACACTAACTCCCTACTGTCCTATCAACGAAAACCTTAAGTCCTGCGGACAGGGTAGGGACGTTCGTTTTGTATTTCCCATCTATGAATAAAATATTTACCATTTACTGAAAATGATACAAAAACACCTTCTATTAACCGCCTTTATGGCGCTTACCTGCAGTGCAGCTTGGGCCGATGGAACTGATGTATTCCCGGTGAAGGGAAAAACCTATACCATCAATCGGAATGGCAATGCCAACTCTTATATCCACGAAAAAGGAAACCTGCTGCATGCCGCTCCCAGCACCAACACGCAAAAGCAATACTGGACCTTTGTACCCACTGATAAACCCAACTGCTACTACATTCAGAATGTGACGAGCAAAAAGTATATGCAGTCGACGCATGTGGGCGAAAATACACAGGTGAAAACGGGCAGTGAACCCGTTGAATACAAGGTGATGAAAGGTGAAAATGGAGCACCGGCCAATTACTATTATATGTGCAGCACCGACCAAAATGTAAGTAATGCACAAGACGGTACCTTAGGCCTGAATTATCAGGAAGGAACAGGTAAGGTCGTGGCTTATCACATACGCTATAATCGCGGCAATTCTTATTGGGACATCAAAGAAACGGAATACGACTATATCTCCCCGACCGTGAATGAACCCACCCCCCTGGCCAAACGATTGGGCATTTACAGTTTGCCTTGCGGAAGCACCGGAACGGCCTACTTGAAAGCCTGCCATGTTACGGGCGAAGGCGTTACGGATGAACTGCACTATGCAGCCAAACAAAAGCCGGCCGACTACTTTGTGCTGGTGCGCAAGGATTCAATCGGCGTTGAACCCGGTAAGACCTTCAAACTTGAATATGATGCTGCCGGTATCGACGAACACCACGCCGTGAGCGTTTACTTCGATTGGAACGCCGATGGTGTGTTCGAAACCCAACACGACTTCTATGCCGAGGCTGCAGGCGCTCAGGAATTTACCGTGCCTACCGAAACGAAACCCGGAAAAATCAGAATGCGTGTGCGCCTTACCGACAATGAACTCGAAGGTGCTGAAGAAGACGTGCACGGACAGATTTACGACTTCATGATGTATGTGACCCCCAAAAAGGTGGAGGGCATTGACGATGTGACCCTTGCGGGAAAAGCCGAACGACAAACTCCTCCTTACAACCTCGAAGGCAAGCGCATCAAAATTGAAAATCACAAGGGCGTTTACATTCAGAACGGTCGCAAGTTTATCAAATAACATACATTGCGGAAAATGCACAAAGGCAAATGCGCCGAGGGCTTTTACCTCAGAAACTGTTTGAAAAATTAAAACAACTTCAAAAAAAGCCGGACATTGCCAGCATTCTCCTTTTCATTAAAAAGCTATATCTATATCAATGACACATACACAATTACTGCTTCTTGGCGCAACCGCCTTCTGTGCTTCAACCGCCGTTGCACAGCAAACTGACAAACCCAACATCATTTTCATCCTTTGCGATGACATGGGTTATGGCGACCTTGGCTGCTACGGACAGCCCTACATCTCAACCCCCAACCTCGACAACATGGCCGCCGAAGGTATGCGTTTTACGCAGGCCTATTCAGGTAGCCCCGTGAGTGCCCCCTCGCGTGCCACACTGATGACCGGACAGCACACCGGACATACCCACGTGCGCGGCAACAAAGAGTATTGGCGCGGACGTCCGAACGTGAAATACGGAGTGTCGCAGGACCCCGACCGAGTAGGCCAGGAACCCTACGATGCCGACCACGTGATTCTGCCCGAAATCATGAAAGCCAATGGCTACACCACGGGTATGTTTGGTAAATGGGCCGGTGGCTATGAAGGCTCGCACTCTACGCCCGACAAACGCGGCATCGATGAATACTTTGGCTACATCTGCCAATACATGGCGCACAGCTATTATCCCAACTTCCTGAATCGTTACAGCAAGAGCAAGGGCGACAAAGAGGTTATACGCATTGAATTGACCGAAAATACGAAGTATGGCATGGGAGCACAGGATGCAAACTATGCCAAGCGTAAGCAGTATTCGGGCGACATGATTCATCAGGAAGCTATGGAGTGGCTCGACAAGCAAACCGGCGATAAACCCTTCTACGGACTCTTTACCTACACCTTGCCCCATGCCGAACTTTATCAGCCGAACGATTCAATTCTGCAGGCATACGTTGGCCGCTTCTGTAACGACAAAACCTTTGGCGGAACCGACCGTTACCATGCCACCGTCAACACCCATGCCCAGTTTGCAGCCATGATTACGCGCCTCGATGCATACGTGGGCGAAATTCTGGCCAAACTCAAAGAAAAAGGTTTGGACGAGAATACGCTGGTTATCTTCTCATCGGACAACGGCCCCCACGAGGAAGGTGGTGCCGACCCTGATTTCTTCGGCCGCGATGGCAAGTTGCAGGGTAAAAAGCGTTCGTGTCACGAAGGCGGTATCCGCGTGCCCTTTATTGTGCGCTGGCCGGGTAAAGTACCTGCCGGAACAGTCAACGATCATCAGCTTGCTTTCTACGATGTGATGCCTACGTTCTGCGACTTGATTGGTCAGGAAAACTATGCTGAAGAGTTCAAGAGTAAAACCAACCCCAACGACTGCTTCGACGGCATTTCGTTTGCACCCACGCTCTTGGGCAACGACGACAAACAGCAGAAGCACGACTTCCTTTACTGGGAATTCCACGAAACCAACCAGATGGGCTTGCGCATGGGCGACTGGAAACTCTATGTGGAGCGCGGTAACTGCAAACTCTTTAATCTGGCAACCGATGTTCACGAGGATCACAACGTGGCAGCACAGCATCCCGACATCGTCAACAAGATGAAGAAGATTATTCGCGAACAGCACACCACCCCCGATGTGCCTGAGTTCAAGAATGTGACGCTACCTCAGTAAGTCAGTAACAGCATTCGCACTTTTGCTTTCGTTGCAAAATACATTATCACCTGCGCCCAACCGCTAAGTTGAGCGTAGGGCAAAAAAACAGACGGAATGATTTCTCAGGTCATTCCGTCTGTTTCGTTTTAAAAGTAAAAATGAAGTTTGATTGTGGAAATAATCATTCCACATCCAGCGGAGCCTTCAGAATGCGTCCCATTGTCAGGCCAAAGCGAAGAGCCGCCTTGCGCAGTTCGTCGGCAAAGACATACGCAATACTACCCACAAAGTGCACCGGCAAGTCGGGACGCTCATACTGCAAAATGTTGCGCTCAAAAAAACGGGCAAATTCATCCGCTAAAAGCGCCTGAATGGCCGGGTGCTCCCGGTGCGCTGCCAGGAAAGGCGCAAACGAAGCCAGAAAGCGGTTGGCCATCGGTTCGCGGTAAACACGCTGAATAATAGCGTCGGCGCTGAGGCCGTAACGCTTTTCAAAAGCCAAACATACATCCTGCGGCAACTGGCGTTTCAGTACATCGCCCAACAGTCTGCGTCCCAGCACCGCACCGCTGCCTTCGTCGCCCAATATGTAGCCCAACGGCGAAACATTTGCCACCAGTTTGCCACCCACATACAGTCCGCTGTTGCTCCCCGTACCCAGAATGCAGGCAATACCATCGTCTGTTCCGCAAAGAGCCCGTGCCGCGCCCAAAAGGTCCGAGCCCACGGTGATGCGTTCGGCCTGCGGCCAAACCGAGCGCAGTGCCCGTTCCATTGTTTCGCATCCTTTGCCCCGGCATCCGGCACCATAGAAGCAAATGTGTGAAACACCTTCAAAGCGTTCGTCCGTCAGCAATTCATGGCGCAGAATGGTCTCGATTTCCGTTTGGCCAATCATAAAAGGGTTCATACCCTGCGTGGTGCAACGGGCAATTACCACATTGCCACTTTGCAGCAGCCAGTCGGTTTTCGTACTGCCGCTGTCAGCTGTCAGCAGTAGTGGAGTATAGGAAGAGGAATTCATGATAAGACAGAAAGTTAAAACAGATATAAACTAAATTAAGGACATCTACTGGCGGCAAAATGAATGCCACGTTGGTAAGCAATCAAGAGCACAGTATGCAGCCTGCATTCCCCAAAAAACATGCAAAAGTAATTCAGGAAACCATGCAAAAGTAATGATAAGCTGCGGAATGTGTGCCATCAGTAGGCGGGAAACTGCCAAATGCAGCACAGCAACGCTCAGCTTACTCACGGGTGAAAACAGCTTGCCACCAGCCGAAACCACAGAAAATGGTTGCGGAATCTACTTATTGTAAAAAAAGCGCACAAAGCTTTCGTTTTTTTTGTAACTTCGCGCTGAAAAAGACTATTTCCCAGACATCAACTTATGTATCATATCTTTCGTACGCTTATTATTTCCACATTGCTTTTATCCGGCGCCGGAGCGCAGCCTGCAGCAGCCCAACTGACCGATCGCACGCTGCGTATCGATTATCAGTTTAGCGGCAACAAGCAACAGCAGCACATAGCCGTGTCCGAATTGCTTAGCAACAAAGGTTGGGCCGGACGTACCGTGCATCTCGACAGTCTGCCCCTAAAAGGTAACGGCGACATCACGCTTACCGACAAACGAACCGGACGTACGCTTTACAAGCAGTCGTTTTCCACCCTGTTCCAAGAGTGGCTCACCACCGAAGAAGCAACCCGTCTGAGTCGTTCGTTTGAAAACACCTTCCTGCTGCCCATGCCCGTCGATACCGCCGAGGTTACAGTGCAACTTTACGATTTTAAACATCGCGTTATGACCTCGTTGCGCCATGAAGTAGTGCCCAGCGATATATTGATTCGTAATCTCGACAGTCACCCCGTAGCCCCTCACCGCTATTTGCATCGCAGTGGCACACCCGCCGAAAAAATAGATGTGGCCATCGTGGCAGAAGGTTATACCGCCGAACAGGCCGACAGTTTTTACGCCGATGCCCAAAAGGCAGTCGACGCTTTGCTGCAGCACGAACCTTTCAATCGCTATGCCGACCGTTTTAACTTTGTAGCCGTAGCCCTTCCTTCGGCCGATACCGATGTGAGTATCCCCCAGGAAGGCAAATGGCGCAACACCGCCTTAGGCTCGAACTTCTCGACCTTTTATTCCGACCGCTACCTCACCACGCTCAACCAGTTCTCGCTGCACAATCAGTTGGCCGGCATTCCCTACGAACACATTATCATTCTGGCCAACACCTATACTTACGGCGGCGGTGGCATATACAATGCTTACACACTGACTACAACGCACCATGCCGATTTCCGTCCTGTTGTGGTGCATGAGTTTGGTCATAGTTTTGCCGGACTGGCCGATGAGTATTATTACGACGACCAATACGAAAACTATTACGCGTCTGACGTTGAACCCTGGGAACAAAACCTCACCACTTTGAAGCATTTTGACCAAAAGTGGCAGGATATGCTCCCGCCTCGCACCGCCATACCCACACCGCCCGATGCCCGACACATGGATCGTATTGGCGTGTACGAAGGCGGCGGCTACATGTCGAAAGGCGTGTATCGCGCTTATCAGGATTGTCGTATGAAAACCAATTCATGCAAGGCATTCTGTCGCGTTTGTCAGCGCGCCATCGAACGGCTCATCCGGTTCTACACCGAGCCTTAGAAACTGTTTGAGGGGACAGAAAAAATATATCCCCAGTCTCAAAACATCTACATAGCAAATATATTACATGGCCATACAAAAAACAACAACCACACCGGCCCGCCGACGCAATCAAGGCACCACGCCCGCCTCTCAAAGTTTTTGGAGTCGACTGCGAAGCGGCGAAGTGTGGCGCAATGTCAAAGCCTATTTTAAAACCGACTATGCGCGGTTTTGCATCGGCATCTGTACGCTGGCTGTCAGCATTTACATGTTGCTTTGTTTCGTGTCGAACCTCTTTACCGGACCGGCCGATCAGGGTGGCGTGCAAAGTTGCAACCTCGAACATGCAGCCAATTACGGCGGCGTGTTGGGAGCCTACGTTTCGTACTATTTTATGGACGGTTGCTTCGGCATCACCTCCATTTTTATTCCCCTTTTCACCCTGTTGGTGGGCGTAAAGCTCATGGGAGCCTATCGGGTGCGCCTTTGGAAATGGTTTCTCAACTTTTCCATTCTGATGATTTGGGGTTCCTTACTTTTCAGCCTGATCACTTCCAGCTTACCCGACGAAATCGTTGAAAACTTCAGTTTCCGTCTGGGGGGAAGCCACGGCGAAGAGCTGAACAGTTATCTCTCCACCACGCTGGGCACCACGGGAGCCTGGATGCTTGTGTTCTTTACAGCCATCCTTTACTTCCTTTACATCACGGGCGAAACTATCAATGTGGTGCGTCGCCTGATGCACCCGCAGGACTTCATTAAGCGCAGTCCGAAGCAAAAAGCCGACGACACCGACACTACGCCAACCCCCATGGCCGACGACGATGAAGCACTTTCAGACGATTCCGATGTTGAGCCGGCTGAGGTGGAAACGATGCCCGTCTACGAAGAAGCACCCTCTGCCCAGCCCTTGGTGCTGAGCTACGATGATACATTCTCGACCGATAAATCCTCCGCTGCCCAAGAAGCAAACAGCGGCAAAAACGAAAAGGCCTGCTCGTTAGAGTTCAACGACTTGGAAACCGCCACCGCGGCCGATAATCGTGCTGGCGCTTTGAATCATTCGTCGTCTGCCTCACGTCACAATCGCCTTCTGAACAGCGAGCAAACCGAAATTTCCATTGAGGCCACGGTCGATAACCCGGTAGCCGGTACCAAAACCGTAGAGGAAGTGCGCAACATGGAACCCTACGATCCCCGTAAAAGTCTGGAGTATTACAAGTACCCCGTGCTTTCACTCTTGAAGCATTACGACGACAACGGACCCGCTATCGACATGGCCGAGCAGAACGCCAACAAAGATCGCATTATCAACGTGTTGCGAAACTTTGGCGTTGAAATTTCCAGCATCAAGGCCACCATTGGTCCCACCATCACCCTCTACGAAGTGACCCCGGCACCCGGTGTGCGTATCAACCGCATCCGCAACCTCGAGGACGACATTGCCCTTTCGCTTTCAGCCCTGGGCATCCGCATCATCGCCCCCATTCCCGGCAAGGGCACCATCGGTATTGAAGTGCCCAATAAGAATCCGCGCATCGTGTCGATGGAAAGCATCATCAACACCAAGAAGTTCCAGGAATCCACCTTCGAATTACCCATCGCACTGGGTAAAACCATTACCAACGAAGTGTTCATGGTCGATTTGGCCAAGATGCCCCACCTCCTTGTAGCCGGTGCCACCGGTCAGGGTAAATCGGTAGGTCTGAATGCCATCATCACTTCGCTGCTTTACAAAAAGCACCCTTCGGAATTGAAGTTCGTGATGGTCGACCCCAAGAAAGTGGAATTCTCCATTTACACCTCCATCGAGAAGCATTTCCTGGCCAAGATTCCCGACGACAATGCCGACCCCATCATCACCGATGTCACCAAAGTTGTGCAAACGCTCAAGAGTCTTTGCCAACTGATGGACCACCGCTACGACTTGCTGAAGAAAGCCAAAGTGCGCAACATCAAGGAATACAATGCCAAGTTCAAGTCGCGTCAGCTCAATCCCGAAAACGGACATGAGTTCATGCCCTATATCGTAGTGATAATCGACGAGTTTGGCGACCTTATCATGACAGCCGGCAAGGAAGTGGAATTGCCCATTGCCCGTATTGCCCAGTTGGCCCGTGCCGTGGGCATGCACATGGTCATTGCCACCCAGCGTCCCACCACCAACATTATCACGGGTACCATCAAGGCAAACTTCCCCGCCCGTATGGCATTTAAGGTCATGTCGCAAATCGACAGTCGCACCATTCTCGACCAGAGCGGAGCCAATCAGCTCGTAGGTAAGGGCGACATGCTCTTCCTTGCGGCCAACACCCCTGTGCGTGTGCAGTGTGCCTTTGTCGACACCCCCGAGGTTGAGAAAATCAACGACTTCATCAGCAAGCAGCAAGGTTTTATTTCAGCCTTCGAATTGCCCGAACCCGAAATGGACGGCGAGGGTGGAGGAGGAGCAGCCGATTTGGACACCAACCAGCTCGACCCCCTGTTCGACGAAGCGGCCCGCCTTATCGTCATTCACCAGCAAGGTTCCACTTCGCTCATCCAGCGCAAGTTCTCCATTGGTTTCAACCGTGCCGGACGATTGATGGACCAGCTCGAACGAGCCGGCATAGTCGGCCCTACCCGAGGTTCCAAACCCCGCGAAGTGCTCATTGCCGACGAAATAGAACTCGATTCCCGTCTGGAAGCCCTGCACAGATAGTCGGGTTTTCAGCAAAGGAATACACCGTAATTCCCAATGAATAGCCATGCAGCGTAAAAAGTTTACAGCTTTTTGCGCTGCATTTTGCGTATTCCCCTTTTATAGTAGAAAAAAGAAAGCGAATGTGTGGTCAGTTGGGTAAAAAAAAGTATATTTGCTCCATCATTGTAGTTGCCCGAAACAGGAACAGTATTCCGCTTTCCCGGGCACCCCATTGTGGTGCTGCGATTCTCCGGGCATTTTAAAACAAAGCATGTCATGAATTTAAAAAAAATATACCTCACTCTTTTTGCCGCCTGTGCCATGAGCGTAGCTGGTATAGCGCAAACAGCCCATCAGGTGTTAGATCAAACCGCCAGCAAACTCAAAGCCAGCGGAGGTATTGAAGCTCAGTTCGAAGCCACCCAGTTCGTCGGTGTAACGGAAAACGGAACTGTGGGCGGACAAATTTGTGTGCAGGGCAATCGCTTCAAACTCACTTCGCCCAGCATCACCACCTGGTTCGACGGACGCACGCAGTGGACCCTGCTCACCGGCAGCGACGAAGTGAACGTGAGTACGCCCACCGATGCTGAAATCCAGCAAATGAATCCTTACACTTTTATCAATCTGTATAAAAAAGGTTACAACCTTAAACTCGCCGGTACCACCTATCATGGCAAGGCCTGCCATGAAGTGCGCCTGGTGGCTCAAAACAAACAAAGCAATATTCAGCTGCTCATAGCCGTGATTGATAAAAAAACGTCGTTGCCTTATTCCATCCGTGTCAAGAACAATCGCGGCGAATGGTCAAGAATACGCATCAACAGCCTCAAGACCCATCGCAAGTGGCCCGACGCCACGTTTAAGTTCAACGAAAAACAGCATCCCGGCATCGAAGTCATCGATCTTCGTTAAGCCTTCTGCAGGGATTCGCCCTCCGAAACAGTTCTCATGTACTTGGAGTATTCACTGAACAACATACTGATAGAATAATTACTGAACAATAATAAACGCACATATAACTTATGATTTCTTGTTTGATACTCGGTTCCGGCCCTGCCGGCTATACGGCAGCTATCTATGCCGGACGTTCTGGTTTGCAACCCGTTATTTACGAAGGACTCCAGCCCGGAGGCCAGCTCACCATTACCACTGAAATTGAAAATTACCCCGGTTTCCCCGAAGGTATTGATGCCAATGAAATGATGGACGACATGCGCAAGCAAGCCCTTCGTTTCGGTACCGAAATTCGTCCGGCTTCAGCCGTGAAAGTCGATCTTTCGCAAGCCCCTTACAAGGTTTGGTTCGACGACGACACGATGGAAGAATGTCAAACGCTCATTATCGCCACCGGCGCATCAGCCAAGTATTTAGGTTTGGCCGATGAAAAGAAATACCAAGGCATGGGTGTGAGCGCCTGCGCCACTTGCGACGGATTCTTCTATCGCAAAAAAGTCGTAGCCGTAGTAGGTGGTGGCGACACCGCCTGCGAGGAAGCCACCTATTTGGCAGGTCTGGCACAGAAGGTATACCTCATTGTGCGCAAGCCCTTCCTCCGTGCTTCGAAAGCCATGCAAGACCGCGTGATGGAAAATCCCAAAATCGAAGTACTTTTCGAAACCAACACCCTCGGCCTCTATGGCGAAGGCGGTGTGGAAGGTGCCCACCTCGTTCACCGCTTGGGCGAAGCCGACGAGCGTCGTTACGATTTGCCCATCGACGGTTTCTTCCTCGCCATCGGTCACAAGCCCAATAGCGACCTCTTCACTCCCTGGGTGAAAACCGACGAAATCGGCTACATCATTACCGAAGGCGCAAGCCCTCGTACCGGTGTGCCCGGCGTATTTGCAGCAGGCGACGTTGCCGATCCCCACTACCGTCAGGCCATTACGGCTGCCGCCAGTGGTTGCAAAGCCGCTATCGAAGCCGAACGCTATCTGAAGTCGCTTTAAGTCCCATTACAAGGTATTTTGCAAGACCTGCGTCCCTTTCCGGACCTAGGTTTTGCAAAGTGCTTTTGTCCCTATGGTAACGGGTCAGAAGGATAGACTGTAAGGATTATGCCGACAAAATCGTGCTGGTTTCAGACAGGCCTACCTGTCTTACTTTCTGTTGTAACAAAATGTCAAAGAACGCTGAATAAATAACGATGGATAATTAAGGAATCTGTTGTTTTTTCATCTGTTTGCAGGTGCAAAGTTACAATGTAAAATTCCGAAATCCAATTTTTTTCGGATTCTGATATCGCAGGTCGTAAAAAATCATGACATCAATTTTCTCCGCATACCCTTTGTTAAAAGGCATTTCAAGGCATGTTCCTTCGGCGCAAAAAAAATGAAATAGGGATATTGTGTTGCACGCGAAGCGAGTAGAGCATACGACTCATTCTGCGTATCAGTTCCCCCGACCTCGTTCGCTGTCTAATCATGCCTGCCCAACCTTCAGCTGAACCCCGTAATCCAACTCCTATTATATGGAAACTCATCCGCTTCAACCCTTTTTGCCCCCCACGGCGCGTATACTCATGCTGGGCAGTTTTCCGCCGCCCGTCAAACGGTGGTCGATGCAGTTCTTCTACCCCAACATGCAAAACGACATGTGGCGCATTTTCGGCCATCTTTATTTTGCCGACCGCGACCACTTTGTCGACACTGCCCAACGCAAATTCCGCCAGCCCCAAATCGAAGCATTTCTGCGCCACATAGGCATCGCCCTCTACGACACCGCCACCGCAGTCAACCGTTTGCAAGACAATGCCTCCGACAAATTTCTTGAAGTTGTTCAGGAAACCGACGTGTCGGCCCTCTTGCGCCAGTTGCCCCAATGCCGGGCAGTAGTCACCACCGGACAGAAAGCCACCACAACGCTCTGCCAGCATTTCGGCCTGAGCGAACCACCCGTAGGCGGATGGGTCGACTTCACTTTCGACCAACGCCCCATGCGCCTGTATCGCATGCCCAGCAGCAGCCGCGCCTATCCCCTGGCACTCGAGCGCAAAGCCGAAGCCTACGGTCAGATGCTGCAAGCCGAAGGCCTGTGGCCGGATTCCGCGCAGCAAACAAGCCAAACGGCAGAATGATTTTTATTGAACCACGCTAACAACAAACACATTAACTAACTTTGGTTATGAATAAGAATATTCGTTTAGATGTTACCAAGGCCGCACAATTTTTGTCGGCCGATGCTTTGAAAGCATTCGAACCCCGTGTTAAAGCCGCTCAAAAGGCTTTGGAAGAAGGCACCTGCCCCGGCAACGATTTCCTCGGCTGGTTGCACCTTGCTTCAAGCATTACCCCCGAACACCTTGCCGACCTCAAGGAAACAGCCCGCGTACTCCGCGAAAACTGCGACACCATTGTCGTAGCCGGTATTGGCGGTAGCTACCTCGGTGCCCGTTCGGTTATCGAAGCCCTCAGCAACAGCTTCGAATGGCTCACCAACGACGGCAAGAACCCCGTAATGCTCTATGCCGGCAACAACATTGGCGAGGACTATCTCTACGAACTCACCGAATACCTCAAAGGCCGTAAGTTCGGTATCATCAATATTTCAAAGAGCGGCACCACCACCGAAACCGCTTTGGCCTTCCGTTTGCTCCGCAAGCAGTGCGAAGAGCAGCGCGGCGTTGAAATGGCTCGCAAGGTCATCGTAGCCGTAACCGACGCAGTGAAGGGTGCAGCCCGCATCACCGCCAACACCGAAGGTTACAAAAGCTTCATCATCCCCGATAACGTAGGTGGACGTTTCTCAGTGCTCACCCCCGTAGGTCTGCTCCCCATTGCCTGTGCTGGTTTCGATATTGAAGCCCTCGTGAAGGGTGCAGCCGATATGGAAAAACTCACCGCCCCCGAAGTACCTTTCGATCAGAACCCTGCCGAACAGTACGCTGCAGTGCGCAACGCACTCTACGAAACCGGTAAGAAAATCGAAATCCTCGTAAACTTCCAGCCCAAACTTCACTACATGAACGAATGGTGGAAGCAGCTTTATGGCGAGAGCGAAGGCAAGGATCTCAAGGGCATCTTCCCCGCAGCAGTTGACTTCACCACCGACCTCCACTCAATGGGTCAGTGGATTCAGCAGGGCGAACGCACGGTATTCGAAACCGTCATCTCGGTTGAAAACGCTGAACACAAAGTACTCTTCCCCCACGACGACGAAAACCTCGACGGACTCAACTTCCTCGAAGGCAAGCGCGTTGACGAAGTGAACAAGATGGCAGAGTTGGGTACCCAGCTGGCCCACGTTGATGGCGGCGTGCCCAACATGCGCGTTTGCGTCGACCGTCTTGATGAGTACCAGCTCGGTCAGCTCATCTATTTCTTCGAGCGTGCCTGCGGTATCAGCGGTTTGTTGCTCGAAGTAAACCCCTTCAACCAACCCGGTGTTGAGGCTTACAAGAAGAACATGTTTGCCCTCCTTGGCAAGCCCGGCTATGAAGCCGAATCAGAAGCCATCAAGGCCCGTCTGTAATAAATAAAGAGCCCCCTCAAGCAAGTGCCTGGCAAAGTCCAGACACCCGCTTCATATCATCTGGGGTATAAGTTTGCCAGAGAAACCTCACAGGTTCTCGCCCGTAAACTTATACCCCGTTTTTAGGTATGCCCACTCTAATCCGAAAGAAATCATGCAAGCAGTCAATTTATATTTGAAAAAACAAGGCTTCAGCACCTTCACCCCCAAGGCCGTATTGTTCGACATGGACGGCGTACTCTTCGACTCCATGCCCAACCATGCCCGCTCCTGGGCCAAAGTCTGCACCGAGTTCGGACTCAACATGACCGAGCAGGAAGCCTATATGCACGAAGGACGAACCGGCAATGCCACCATCAACATCCTCACCCAGCGTTATTGGAACCGCGATGCCACGCCCGACGAAGTGCAACGCATTTACGAAGAAAAGTGCCGCCTGTTCAATGCCTGTCCCGAAGCCCCCAAGATGCCCGGAGCCCACGAAGTGCTGCAAAAGGTAAAAGCTGCCGGACTCACCATTGTTGTAGTAACCGGCAGCGGACAGAAGTCGCTTCTTGATCGCCTCGAACACAATTACCCCGGCTACTTCAGTCCCGACCTCATCGTATCGAGCAAAGACGTGAAGCACGGCAAACCCAACCCCGAACCCTACCTCATGGGATTGGCCAAAGTCGGCATCAAGCCCAACGAAGCCATTGTGGTTGAAAATGCCCCCTTAGGCGTTCGTGCCGCCGTAGCCGCCCAAATCTTCACCATAGCCGTCAACACCGGCCCCCTGCCCGAAAGCGCCCTGCTCAACGAAGGCGCCAACATGCTCTTCCCCTCCATGCAAGCCCTCGCCGACAGTAATTGCTTCTTTTAGCTAACGATATTTCCCAATGTTATACAATAATCGGCAATGCTATGATATTATAGGAGCAGCCATGCAAGTCTACAACACCCTTGGTTATGGTTTTCTTGAAGCAGTTTACCAAGAGGCGTTATCTATAGAATTCAGTAGGCGAGGCATACCGTTCTCTTCACAGCAAAAATTGCGAATATATTACGCAGGCATAGAATTGCAACAAACATTTAAGCCAGACTTTATCTGTTTCGATCAGATAATACTTGAAATAAAGGCTGTATCTGCATTAGCTAATCCTCATCGGGCTCAATTGTTGAATTATCTTCGATCTACAGGTTACAAATTAGGATTATTGATAAACTTTGGTAATCCTAAGCAGTTAGAGTTTGAACGTAAAATATTCTGACAATGTGTACTTCGTGTTAAAAAACCATACCCGGGTTTTTGACGGCTTATATATTTAATGCCTATCTTCCTCCCCAACCCTCTTTTATTTTTAACACGAATCTTCACGAATCTTTTTTCGTTGATGTTTTACAATTCCACGACTCTTACGCTTGCTTGCGCAAAGTTGCGAATCACCCCCAATGCGTTCCGTTATTCTCCGCATTCGTGCAATTCGTAGCCTTGCGTGAGCAAGCGTAAGATTTGTGTATATTTCCATATCATGGGTTCAAGAAAATATTCGTGTGATTCGTGTTAAAAAAACACACCCGTTTTTTGACGGCTTATATATAATGCCAATCTTCCTCCCCAATTATCATCTATTTTTCACCACGAATCTTTTTTTTTTGTGGTATGAAATCAAGGCTATATATTTGATTTCGCATAATCAAGGCAAATACTTTGATTGGGTCAAGGAAAGGTATTATCTTTGCATCAGTAATCATCAAATTATAAGTCTATGATAAAAGGCGTCATTACGGGAGATTTGGTAAACTCCACCCATATAGCTGCTGAATGGAGACAGACAGTGGTAGATGCGTTACATGTATGCGTTGAAGAATCCATTCCGCTCACCCCGGTAAAGTTCGAGATGTATCGGGGAGACAGTTTTCAAGTGGTTGTTGACAAACCTGAATATGCATTAGCCATAGCCATTGCGCTGCGAGCAAAACTGAAAGCCGAAACCCCAGACCAACAAAAACTGTGGGATGCAAGACTGGCCGTTGGTATAGGCGAGATATCTTTTGAAAGCGACAATATCGTAACCAGCGATGGAGAAGCGTTCAGACTGTCAGGTCATGCATTTGACCATATAGGAAAAAAAAGGCTGAGCATATCAACGCCATGGCCTGATTTTAATACCGACATCGAACTTGTCACCCGTTTTGCAGACGACCTGATTACGTCATGGACAGCCAAACAGGCAAGGGTTGTTTATCAATCAATGCTTTTCCCAAAACTTCAAAAGGATTTGGCAGAAGAATTAGATATGACAAGGCAAAACTTTAACTATCACTGGAGCTCAGCCAGAGGACAGCTAATCTTGGACTACGTGGCCTATTTTCAATCGTTAATCACAAAATACAGCAGGCTGTAAGATGGACACACTCATTATATTACTAAAGTTGCTCTGTGCTCATCTGTGTTCAGATTTCATACTGCAGACCGATAGCATCAATAGCGGAAAACGCGAACCTGGCTTCAAAGGCATTGCTTATTTGCTGCTTCACAGTATTACCCATGCAATTACCGCCTATTTGTTCGTAGCAGATTGGTCATGCTGGCTCATCCCTGTCATCATATTCATTAGCCATTTCATCATAGATTGGGCCAAGTGCAAGTACTGTCAGAACTCACTCTCAACATTTCTGGCAGACCAGTTTATGCATATCGCAGTTATTGTAGCCTTATGGTTCTCATTGTATGGCGCAGGCCTAGAAATCTCATACCTTAACGCCTTTTGTTCCGCAAAGGTGTGGTTGGTATTCACGGCATACTTGTTAATGCTCAGACCCTCGTCAATCCTTTTGGGCTTGTTTCTCCAGCAATGGACGCCCCCCTCATCTAACGCCCAGAGTCTGCCAAAGGCAGGACAATGGATTGGCTATATAGAAAGAATCTTGATACTAACCTTTGTCCTTGTGGGTAGTTTTGAAGGCGTAGGTTTCTTGTTAGCAGCAAAGTCCGTCTTCCGTTTTGGCGAGTTGAACAAAGCCAAGGAAATCCGGACAACAGAATATGTCCTGATAGGCACATTTGCAAGTTTTACAATCGCCATTCTTATAGGCATAGCCGTGAAATACATATCATCTCCGCTCTCACCAGTCATCTTCTGTTTTTAACACGAATCTCCACGCATCTTTTTTCGTTGGTAAGGTAAACTCATCGAATGTGTTTCCTCACCCAACCACCTTCGTGCAATTCGCAGCCTTGCATCAGCAAGCATCAACTTCGCGTTTGTTTCTTCCTATACGAATAATAATAGGATAAACCTATCCGTAGAAATACATCCTCTCCCATCCCCGAATAGCTTTTAATAATTATTTTTGCATTAGCTACCCAATCTGGGCAAACAATTAAAAATGAAATTCATGATGAACGAAAACATATTCAACCGCGCCTACCGCCTGTTAGGCACTCCCGCCATGGAAGTACTGGCCACCAAACGCGTCATTGTGTTTGGCGTAGGCGGCGTAGGAAGTTGGTGCGCCGAAAGCCTCGTGCGCACAGGCATACGCCACATCACCCTTGTCGACTCCGACTCCGTGTGCGAAACCAACATCAACCGCCAACTCATGGCCACCACCGAAACCGTAGGACAAGTAAAAGTTGAAGCGCTCAAAGCCCGGCTCCTTACCATCAACCCCGAAGCAGACATACAAACCAAGCACTGCTTCTACAATGCCGAAACCGCCTCTGAATTTAACCTTTCAGCCTACGACTACGTTGTCGACGCCATCGACTCACTTCAAGACAAAGCCCTCCTTCTGCTCAACGCCACCCGTTCATCGGCCCGCGTATTCTCCTCCATGGGAGCCGCCCTCAAGTTAGACCCCACCCGCATCCAAGTAGCCGAGTTCTGGCAAGTAAAAGGCTGCCCCCTGGGAGCCGCCCTACGCCGCAAATTCAAAAAACAGCAGCAGTTTCCCTCGCGCAAATTCAAGTGCGTATTCAGCGATGAACTCCTCACCAATTTGGGCACCACCGACGAACCCCTCGGCTACAAAGCCCAAATCAACGGCAGCTTGGCACACATCACCGCCATCTTTGGCTTCACTCTGGCCGGACTCATCATTGAACATATCGTAAAACGAGCCAACGACACCACAGCCCAATAGCTTTAACCACCCCCAATCCCCACCCGGCACACATACACACACACGATGTTTACCTTCAAACAATTTCATATCGACGACACCCATTGCGCCATGAAAGTAGGCACCGACGGCGTACTCCTCGGAGCCTGGGCAGCCCTACACGAAAGCACGAACCTTCTCGACATCGGCACCGGCAGCGGACTCATAGCCCTTATGGTGGCCCAGCGCAATGCCCAAGCCCACGTCACCGGCATCGAACTCGACGAAGCCGCTGTCGCTGATGCCCGGCAGAACGTAGCCGCCTCGCCCTTTGCCTCGCGGGTAAACATCGTATGCGGCAACGTACTCACCTATCCCGATGAATCGGGTGGGGCAGTGTTCGACCACATCGTGTCGAATCCCCCCTATCACGAAGAAGAACTCCTGCCACCCTCCGCCCGTCGCGCCGCCGCCCGCCACACCTCAGGCGGCGGACTCACCTTTGCCGCTCTGCTCCGCACCGCCGCCCGCCTCATAGCCCCCGGCCCCCAATCGCGCTTCAGCGTCATCCTTCCCAGTCCCGCCCTCCCCACCTTCCTCCCCCTGGCCGCAGTCCACGGCTTTTACCTCGCTCGGCAAACCAACGTCGTAACCCGTCCCGGCAAACCCTGCAAAAGGGTACTCCTGGAATTCCGTCTGCAACCCACCCCCACAGCCCAAACAGACGAACTCGTGCTGGTAGCCGACGACGGCGGACGCTCCGCCGTCTATTCCGCCTTGTGTGCCGACTTCTATTTGTAGCTCTCCATCCCCTCTAAGGGATGTAGTTCCCCCATTCCCTTTAAGGGAAAACGTTAAACAGAAGTCTGCTAAAAAATCTAAAATATATTAAAGCATTAACCGACATTCTTCCTCCTTTTTCAGTCGGTTGCCGCACCATCCACCCCCTTCTTCAAATTTCCTCCGCGATTGTTGAAATTAGTTCCGCGATTGTTGAAATTAGTTCCGCGATTGTTGAAATTAGTTCCGACCTAGTTCGAATTAGTTCCGAGCTAGTTGAAATTAGTTCCGAGCTAGTTTCAACAATCGCGGAATTATTGATAATCAGCGCTTTCAAAAACGCACCACGATCGGAACCCCGTCCCCCATTTCCCTTCATAAATGCACCGTCCGGCAAACTCTTACGTTTTGCCTTTATTAAGATATTTGTTAAAACAATGCGCGTAACGAAATTCAAAAATAGCCCTCTGGCAAAAAAACGATTCGTCGCAGCAAAAAAAGTAATGTAAGCACATGGGACCATATATATACATGACGATTGCGGAATTCAGCAGACCCCAAATGCGAAAAAACATGATATTTTTTTTATAATAGAGGAAAAAGTGCGAGAAAAGCACTATATTTGCACGAGTAAAACGTGTCTTCTCTGAATAAGACTCGTAGAACTGATAGAGAACAAGCCAATACGTAGAAAGGAAAAGGTCGATAATCACGTATAGTTGATAAAGCAAACATCATTTCCAGTCTTAGCATTGGCTCAGCAAAAAATAGTATGATACATGTCATTGTAAGGTTGGCCCCAATCTTCACCAAGTCGAAGGCCAAGAGTGACATAAAGTAGGGAAAGAAAATGACGCAGGATTGCTCGCTTCCTTCTTCTACAGCCCAATCGGACGCCACATCCCGGCGTTCGTTGCAAGGCATACACATAATCGGGACTGATGAAAAATCGGCCTCGAAAGTAGAAGGTGTATCCTCATGTGAAGAGCAAGCCCCTCCATGGGGTTATCTTTTCATGCAGCACATGGTTGTAGAAAAGTTCCAGAAACTTATATCCAGCAATCGTATCGTAGGTGATTTTCATCCCCCTTGTTTTATTCATCGCACCGTCAGTTACAAGCGCAAGCCAAGCGGCAAGGGCGTAATGAAGGAAGAGAAGCCCACCGTCAGCGGATTAGTATTTTTGCAAGGCACCACCGCCGAGCTCCGCACTTTTTTATCTCAAAATTTCCCCCAATACCATTTAGTTCGTAATTGCGCCACCGGTCTCCCCGCGTCCATCCCCCACAGCGTCATGAAGCCCTTTATGCGTCTGATGGACACCGAGCCCGAACGCGTCACCTTCCTACGCGACCCCTTCCTCAAGTTCGCCAAGGACCACGTCAAACTCCGTGTCCTCACCGGCCCCTTCAAAGGTCAGGAAGGCTATGTAGTCCGCGTCAACCGCGACCGCCAGCTTGTCATGGACCTCGGCGGCTACGCCGTAGCCATCAGCCGCGTCCATCGCGAAGATTTTGAGGTGGTGGAGGATTAAGGGATGTCTTCAAAATCTAAGAGAGTAACAGGAATCATTCCTCTCTCTTACTTTCTTCTATCGGACTTAAGTAGTCCTTGTCATTAAAAAATAATCTAAATTTTTAAATAAGTCAGTGAAGGTAGGCACAGAAAAGTGCCTACTCTTTGGGGTATGGCCTAAATTGAGTGCTTACAAACAATATATACAAAGGTATGATAAAATATATAATATTTCTTATATGTAGTATTATTTTTTATATATATGCACCTTCTTATATGAATAAGGAGTATATGTTTATAGAAGTTATACTTTCATTATTCTTTACAATCAACTTTTTTATAAAGACTAGAAAGAATAGTAGAATGGGAGTTTTTAGTCACTCGCATATCTTTATTGTAATTTTCTTAATAGTCTTTTATCAGTTTTATATTGATTATATATTAGGCTTTATTGATGCTTCTGAAAAAAGAACATGGATAAACACCTCTATTGTGGCGAAGTCATTGGGGCTGTGCAATATCGCAATTTCTTCATTTCTTTTAGGATATAAGTATCAATTAGATAAACATATAGTTCGTTCAAATTTTCATGCCACTCCACAAATAACAATATTTCCTGAAAAGAAATTTTTGTGTAATATTGGATACTGTATGCTTGCTTATTTCATAATTACTGCAGATGATGGCTTCTTCCGTTCAGGATACTTGACATCGGAAGGTCAACTAGATGCCTCATTTGGTATAATGGTAATTTTGCAAAGTGTAATGATAGCTGTCTTTTCACTATATTGCATAGAATATAAAAACAATTATAATGGTGATTCCATTATTAATCATTTTAAAAGACCAGGAATACTTGTTGGTATATATGCTATAGCTATTATATTGTCAGGACGTAGAACAGAAGCTTTACGAGTGGTTATAATGTTTTTGTTTGCTTACATTTATGTATCAGGAAACAAACTTAATATAAAGAAAACTTTAGCTTATTTGTTTGTGGGTGTTATACTTACAAGTGTTTTTGGCGCTATACGTGGAGAAGGGCAATCTTTTTCTCAAGGTATAGAGTTGTTGACATCCAATAATACAATTTCTCCTTTCACAAAGGAATTAGCAGGTAGTGTAAATACAGTACATATTGCAATGGACAATGTACCCGAGATTATACCATATAATTATGGTATAACATTTTTTGCTTCATTTGCGTTGCTTGTACCAGGATTAGATAGATTAATTACCTATTTAATGCCAAATGAAATTGCGTTGAATTCGTCTACTCAAATTGCAAATATGTATTGGGGAGGTTCTGATTGGGGATATGGAACGGGTAGTTCTATAGTTGCAGATGTATATATATCGTTTGGTGTAATTGGTGTACTTATAGTTTTTTTATTAATTGGAAGGTTGTTTTGTAAACTAGAGGAAATTACAACAAATTCAAATAATATATATATGTTTGCCATGTGTATTGGTGTCTATTCACAAATATTATATGCTTGTCGAACCGGAGTTGGAGTTTTATTTTTAAGTTGGACTTATGCATGTATAATTATCTATTTATCAAAAATGTTATTTCACAAACGCTTAAAGTAAGATATTGATGTCTAAATCAAGAACCCAGAATGCAATTTTAAATTCATTATATGGAATCGCCTCTGCCTTATTAATGATAATATTAAACTTTGCAGTTAGATATTTTTTAGTTAAGACACTTGGCGATGAATATTACGGACTACATAGTTTTTTTCAGAGCATTACAAATCTTTTCGCTATGCTCGAATTAGGAATTAGTAGTGCTGTAATTATCCATTTGTATGAACCTGTTAAAAATGAGGCTTATGAGGAGATAAAGGAAATAATGTCTTTCTATAGAGGTGTCTATATAAAAATAGCAATTATCTTTTCTGTTGTTACATTTATATTTGGTATTTCTATATTACCCCTTGTAGTTCATACTACAATTGATATGGCGTATGTAATTGGCTATTATTTAGTATTCTCGTCTTCGTTTACATTCGACTTCCTTACATATCATAAACGGAGTATCCTCTTTGCTGATCAGAAGAACCGTATCAGTTCTTTATATACGATGCTGGCAGAGTTGTTTTTTAGAGGCTTACAGATAGTATGCTTGCTTATATATCCAAGTTATATATTATTTCTGATACTATTTATAGCAGAGAAATTGGTGTCGAATGCATTATGCAACAAATATGTAGTTAAACATTACCCATATCTTGTTAATTATAAACATCTGAAAATAGGAGATAATCTAAAGCAAGGAATAATTGGCACAATAAAGCCTCTTTTTGTGTTTCAAATAGCTACTACAATACAAGGTGCTATCCCTAGTATACTAATAAGCATACTTATGGGCAATATTAGTATTGTTGGCTACTATGCAAATTATCAACTTGTATCAAGTACAATGAGTTTGCTCTATTCACAGTTGGGCGGTGCTTTTACCACGAGTTTTGGCAATTTGGCAGTTAATAGGAATATAGAAGCTATGGAGAACGCATATAAGAAAACAGCATTCTTGACCAACAGTATAGCTATAATCTTATTTGTCGGTTATATCTCATGTATACAGGACTTCATTGCCTTGATTTTTGGCAATCATTTTCTATTGCCCATAAAGTCTGTCATTGTGATTGGTTTTCTGATGATAGTATCTCTATTTAATGTGCCTATGATTTCGATACAGAATGCTATGGGCTTGCATCGTTTGGATGTCAGATACATGGTTTTTCAAGCATTTCTATCAACTGTTCTTGGTTTTATAGGCGGTAAATATTTTGGTATGGAGGGCTTGTTCATAGGGTTGCTTATTCCTTCTGCTATATTTACTATTTTAGTTAAGGGAACTATTATCAGCAAGTACGTATTTGAATGGACTAAGTGGCAGTTCTTCATTTATATCATTAAGGATATAATGAAGTTGTTGTTAGTTGGAACTGCAGGTTACTTAATGTCTACATTAGTAAGTACTGATAATTATTTGTTGAATATATTAATAAAAGGAATGCTTGCTGTTATTATAGGTGCAATATTGCTTGTATGTATGTCTATCGCCAATCCTTACTTAAAGTCAATTGTAAAAACAATATATAAAAAATGAAAGTTATAACATGTGCTAGTTATTATGGTTGCGGTTCGAGTGCTGTGACCGATTTGATATCAGAATATGATGGCGTAAAATCGCTTACGAATTATGAGTTTAGGTTTATACATGATATAGATGGTATATCAGATCTTGAACATCATTTAATAGATAATCCTAATAGACATAATTCGGGTCATGCATTGAAAAGATTTAAAAAATTGATGAAGTTCAATTCAGGACGTTCTTTCAGTCAAAGATATGAGCCTTTTTTCCAAAATCAATATTGGAAATTGACAAAGGCTTATATTGATAAACTAACGACGTTTACATACAAAGGATTTTGGTTTTACGATATGTATGATAGAGGTGTTAATGTATATTATCTATACTCCTTGCTGACAAAACTATATGCGAAACTACCTTTAAAAATATTTGAGCCATTATCCAAGGAAGTACAATATGGAACCATTTTAGATGGAAAAGAATTTCTACAGCATACACAAGAATATATACATAAGCTATTGTCGTTAGCAGATCCAGATAATCAGCCATATCTTATGGTCGATCAGATATTGCCTTCTTCAAATGTAGTAAGATGTATGAGGTATTTCTCTGACCCAATCTATCTTTTTATTGTAGATAGAGATCCACGTGACCTCTATATCTCTTGTAAAATGATATGGAAGGAAGATCATGTTGCTCCCGTTGACGATCCAGTGTTATTCTGCAAATGGTATAGATTTGCAAGAGAATGTGCAAAGAAAGAAACATACGATTCAACAAGAGTAATAAAACTCCAGTTTGAGGATATGATATACAAATATGATGAGTACAAGAAGAAGATAGTTGATATGGTCGGGCTGAATGAAAAAGAACATACTAAGCCATTTACAGGTTTTAATCCAAAGCGTTCTGTGGGTAATACACAATTATGGAAGAAGTTTCCAGAGTTGACAAATGATATAAAAACAATAGAAGATATGTTGCCTGAGTATCTTTATGATTTTGATAAGGTTAAGTCGAATGAAATCTTGGGCATAGAGCCTGATTCTACAGAAAGTTTTTAGTATGAAAATATGTTTAATATTTAATCACCTGCAGTTGCAAGATGGAGTCTGCAGGTCGGCTATTGCCATCGCAAATAGATTGGTTGGCTATAAGGATATAGAATTAACACTTATTCCTTTGTTTAGAGCAGACAAAGAGTGCTATAAATACATTGACAAACGTGTTACTGTGAAAACAGTTTTTGGTTTTTACTTTAGAGGATTTGCTAGTATAGTTTCAAAAATACCATCATCGTTGTTATATAAGTATATTGTAGGAGACAAGTATGATGTGAATATTGCTTTCCAATATGGACCTTCTATTCGTATAGTTGCCGAAGGCGTTAATGAAAATCATAAGTCGGTGGCATGGATGCATTGTTATGACGAAGGCTTAGTTTATAAGGCGGATTATAAAAAAATAGGCAAAGTGGTTTGTGTGTCTCGGTGCCATGCTCAAAGGCTTAAGGGTGAGTTGCCTGAGATTGATGTGGATTATAATTATAACCCCATTGATGATGAGTTCATTAGGATGCAAGGAAAGCAATCTGTAGAAATTCCTATATCAGATAATGTCAATTTTATTTCGGTTGCTCGTATGAGTCCCGAAAAGGGATATGATACTTTATTAAAGTGTGTACACCATCTCAAACTTGATGGTTATAAATTTTCATTATGGTTGGTGGGCGATGGCCCTTTGCTTAACAACTTGATGAGGTATTCCAAAGAGTTACAGATTACAGATTATGTAACATTCCTGGGTCAAAAGAGTAATCCGCATGCATATGTTTCGAAAGCTGATGTATATATTTGTTCTTCTACAAGAGAAGGTTATTCAACATCATGCACAGAGGCCGTAATGCAGGGAATACCCGTATTGACAACAAATTGCAGTGGAGGACAAGAAATAATTTCAGAAGCTGGTTGTGGAAGAATATTTGGAATGGATGAAGATTCTATCTATAATGCAATGAAGGAGGTTTTGGAAAATCCAGATTTAATAAATGAATGGAAGGAAATATTAAAAACAACAAGAAAAAACTTCTCTCCAGAAGTTAGAATAAGGAGATTCCTGAACATTGTAGGTTATGAGGAATCAATTAATATTCAGTAATAACTTTTTGTGTTATGAGTATTACAAGACCATTGGTTACAATTGCTATCCCTATATATAACGCAGAGAAATATATAAGATATAGATCTAACAAATTGTTTAAAATACTTGAAATATAACAATCTTGATATAGTATGGAACAAAAAGAACCTTTAGTGTCAGTTGTAATGCCAGTTTTCAATGGTTCTTCTACAATTCGGTTGGCATTGAGCTCTTTGATTTACCAAGATTACAAGAATTGGGAATGTATCATTGTTAATGATGGTTCAACAGATGATACAATTAATATAATAGAGTCATTGGGAGATCCTAGAATAAAACTGACGAATCTTGAAAAGAATAGAGGACGAGGATTTGCACGAGATATTGCAATAAAAAAATGTAAAGGAAAGTATTTGTGTTATCTCGATGCTGATGATTTTTTACATCATGAGAAGATTTATAAGCAGGTACAGGTTTTAGAATGTAATTCTGATATTGACTTAGTAGGGTGTAGTCGAATTCAATTTAATGACGAACTACTTCCTTTGATGACTTCTGGTCAGAAAAATACTACTAAAGTACTGCATAAGGATGGTAATCCTCTTCCGCTTGTTATGCCCTCGGTAATGATAAGGAGAGAAAAGTCAAAATTGTATAACTATGATAGACGTTTAGATGTTGGTGAGGATTTTGACTATATATCTAAATACTTAGATGGAGCGTATTATATAAATCTTAATGAACCATTATATTTCTACAGACTTGCAAATCTATCTCGTAAGAAACTATTGTACTATGCAAAAGAGGATATAAGAAGAGGAGCAGTATTGTATGAAAGAAATAAGCTGTCGGGGTTAAAAGTAATTATTATTCAATCAATTAAACTTATGGTTTATTTTTTTGTGACATTATTCTTGAAACCTTCTTACTTTTTGAATAAAAGAGATACGCCATTGACAAAAAATGATGCAGAGATGTTTTATGATGAATTGAAACTCTTGAAATCAGAAATCAATCTTCGTGGATGATATGTCAACAAATACATTTTGTAGATAAATATGTGAAGTAAAAATGAAAAGATTAATTATAGTTTTGTCTTTATTGGCAATTACAGATGTGTCATTTGCCGAAAATCACATTACATCAAGTACTGAAGTTATTGAAGATGTATCTGTAAAAAATAATTGGGGTGCAAAACTCAAATCGTCAAATTTCCATCTTGGTCTTGACTTCCAGACCAAATATATGTGGCGAGGAATGGAGATGATGGCGGAAGAGTCGTCGCCAGTTGTATTTCCTGGCATAAACTATCAATGGAAAGGACTTTATGCATATGCTATGGGTGGATATGCAGTTAATGGTAAGTATGCCGAAGTGGACTTAGGAGTAAGTTATACATGGAAAGGTTTGACATTAGGCTTGAGCGATTATTATTATCCAACTGTTAATGGTAAGGATGATGAATATGTTGGCGGTAAACATAATGGGCATTGGTTGGAAGCAAGCATAACCTATGCTCCAGAAAAAGTTCCACTATGGATTACTATTAGCAATTTCTTTGCTGGAGATGATGATGCGTATGACGATGACTCAGGAAATAAGAAGCAAGCATATTCTACATATATGGAAGTAGGTACTTATTACGATTTCCTTGACAATAATCGTCTTTCTTTAGCTGTAGGTGTGACACCAAACAAGTCTTGCTATACCAACTATCAAAAGAAGTTTGCTGTGTGCAACCTTGATTTGAAATATACCTACAATGTGCAGTTTAAGAATGGTTGGGCTCTACCTTTGAGTGCAGAATACATCTATAATCCGTCATTCGATAAATCATACGTTAACTTCATTGCAAATTTTGCATTCTAAAATAATGAATAAACGAAATGCCATTATTATGGCAGCAGGCATGTCTTCGAGATTTGTGCCACTTTCTGCCGAACGCCCCAAGGGATTGCTTGAAGTGAAAGGCGAAGTGTTGATAGAACGTCAGATACATCAGTTGAAAGAAGCTGGCATTGCTGATATTACTTTAGTTGTAGGCTATAAGGCAGAAATGTTTGCTTATCTCCGCGATAAGTATGGCGTAGACATTGTGCTTAATGAAGATTATGCACGTTACAATAATACCTCTTCGCTGATTCGTGTGATAGACAAGTTGGACAATACTTTTGTTTGCAGTTCGGATAATTATTTCCCTGAAAATGTATTCATGAATGATTCGAACGACAGCTATTATTCAGCCCTTTATGCTGAGGGTGAGACGAACGAGTATTGCCTTACGACCGATGCCGATGATTATATCACGGATGTAAGGGTTGGCGGACGTGATGCATGGTATATGGTAGGGCATGTGTTTTTCAATCGAGAGTTTTCTGAGGCTTTCAGAAATATTATGACTGAGGAGTATAAGAACGATACAACCAAACAAGGATATTGGGAGGATTTGTATATCCGTTATATCGACCAATTGCCCAAGATGAAAATCAACCGCTATAAAGAAGGTGAAATCCAAGAATTTGACAGCCTTGACGAGTTGCGCTTGTTTGACGATAGCTATATAGCGGATACTCGTTCGACAGTTGTAAAGTCAATATGCAGAACTCTTAACCTCCAAGAGTCGGATGTATATGGCTTCAAGAACATCAAGCATGTTGGAGATTACCTGCATTTTCAGTTTAAGGTTGGTGACACCTTTTATGAGTATAACGACACGACCGCAATAAGGATAGAAAAGATATGAAGACTGCTATAATTCTTGCTGCACGACGAGAGAAAGAGTCTGCGATACCTTATCCTCTCAAAGCATTTGCTCCTGATCTTTGTCTTTTGGACCGAACCATAGGAATATTACGTGATTTGCATTTTAGTAATATCCTTATTGTTGTAGGATACAAGGCAGAAATGTTCAGAAAATATGAAGCAGATGATGTCACGCTAATAGTGAACAAAGACTATGAGTTTACGGCTTCAATGGGGTCTTTGGCTTTAGCCAAGGACTACGTTAAAGAAGATTTCCTGCTCATAGAAAGCGATACGTTCTATGAGCGCCGACTTATAGAACAATTGGCTGCACGAACAGAGGGCAATTGTCTTTCCATGACAGAGGAAAGTGGTTCTGGTGATGAATGCTTTATGGAAACAAAGAATGGCTTTGTTACAAGAATCACCAAAGACCGCCATCGTGTTTGTCATTTTGAGGGCGAGATGATAGGTGTAAGCCGTATCACGTTAGATACATTTGAAATGCTGGTGAACGCATGGGAACATGCCAGTAATCCATACCTCAACTATGAGTATCTGCTGATGGACGTGACCGAACCGCTCGACCGTCCTGTCATTGTGCTTAAAAACTTGATTTGGGGTGATGTGGATTGCGAGGAAGACTTTAAGAAACTACATAATGTCATCTATCCACGTCTTCGCAGACGAGAGAATCCGTTTGACCATGACAACCTGATAATGCACTTACACAATATCTTCCCTGACAAGGATGTTAGTACAGCTGAAATCATCCAGATAGGCGGAATGAGCAACAAGAACTTCCGCGTGAATTTTGAAGACAAGAGCTATGTGCTTCGTGTGCCGGGAAACGGATCGGAGGGTATGGTGGAACGCACGAATGAGGAGTTCAATGCTATCGAGGCATGTAAGATGGGGGTGAATCCAGAGATTCGTTACTTCAATGCAAAGACTGGTATTAAGTTGGCTGACTTCGTAGAAAATGCTGAGACGCTTAATGCTGCAACTATCCAACGTCATGACAACATGAAGAAGATAGCCAAAATCTATCAGACTATTCATGGTTCGCATATACGCTTGAAGAATGAGTTCAACATCTTTCAAGAGATTGAAAAATACGACTCGTTAATACAGAAGGCTGATGCTACAATGTATGATGGTTGGGAAAATGTCCGTCCGCAAGTGATGGCTCTCGAAGGCTATCTGAATGAGTTGGGAGTAGAGCTTTGTCCTTGCCATAATGATGCTCTCTATGAGAATTTCATCAAGGCAACGGATGGAACAATCTATCTTATAGATTGGGAATATTCAGGAATGAACGACCCTATGGCTGATTTTGCAGCCCTATTTATTGAAGCTGACTTCACAAAGGAAAATCAAGACTATATACTGGATAAGTATTTTAATGGAAATATACCCGAAAATGCTTTCCAAAAGATTCTCTGCTATATGATTCTATGGGATTATCTGTGGGCACAATGGACTGTAATAAAAGAAGCTAAGGGTGATGATTTTGGAACATACGGACACGAGCGTTACGAAAGAGCAATTAAGAATTTAAAGAAAATCAGAAAATAAATGGAAATACAAAGAAGGAAAAAAGATTGGACAACGATGTTAATACCCTTTGCTATAGTGATAGCATTGATGGCGGTATTTATTATTGTGCCAGAGAAATCTAAGTCAGTGGTTGATACTATGCGTGGATTCTTTGGTGATACTATCGGAATTTACTATCCAGTACTTGCCATTGGCAGTGTAGTTTGTGCGCTTTACGTTGCTATGAATTCTAAGTATGGAAGCATAAAGTTAGGTAATGTAGACAAACCTGCATATAGTAATTTCAAGTGGGGCACAATGATTTTTACATCAACTATGGCAGCCGACATCATGTTCTACTCGCTCATAGAATGGGCGCTGTATGGAGCAGAACCACATTTAAAAGAAATGGGTTCAATGACTGTGTGGGCTCCTTCATACACCTTGTTCCATTGGGGACCATTGGCTTGGGGGTTCTATGTTATACTTGCTGTTTGTTTCGGTTTCATGATGCACGTTCGTAAACGTGAACGCCAGCGCTTCTCGGAAGCTTGCCGTCCGTTGCTTGGTGATAAGGTTGACGGCTTTTGGGGTAAAGTGATTGATGTTATTGCGATCTTTGCCGTAGTATGTGCTACAGCCACAACGTTCTCATTAGCAACCCCCCTTCTGACAAAAGCTATGGGGATGGTATTTGGCTTTGAGGTTAATACAGCCATTACTATTTGTGTGCTTCTACTCATTTGCGCTATCTACACCATTACAGTATTATATGGTGTGAGAGGAATTAGCAGACTTGCAGGAATCTGTTCTTACCTATTCTTTGGTGTCCTTTTCTATTTCCTTATATTGGGAGGTGAAACTCGTTTTATTATAGAAACAGGCTTTCAGTCAATCGGAAACTTAGCTCAGAACTTCATAGGTCTGTCTACCTATATGGATCCTCTTCGAGAAAACGGTTTTGCTCAGAACTGGACTGTATATTATTGGGCTTATTGGCTTGTTTGGTGTGTGGCTACTCCTTTCTTCATTGCCCTTATTTCTAAAGGACGTACTATCCGTAATACTGTTATCG
>OFOU01000399.1_pt1 | contig 37730 bp, 36 predicted proteins | sample 1542061 | NCBI WGS metagenome assembly OFOU01 (sample SAMN04209239, study PRJEB22552) | human gut metagenome | biome: gut; material: feces | host: Homo sapiens | place: USA: Oklahoma
GGGCGTCCACCGGCGCGGCCTGCTGTTCGGCTTTACGCGCTTTGGCGCGGGCGATAGCGGCTTCCACCGCCGCCTTACGTGGATCGACCGGTACGGCGGCCGGGGCTACCATCGGCGCGGCCTGCTGCTGCGCTTTGCGCGCCCGGGCCTCAGCCTTACGCGCTTCGCGGGCGGCAATCGCCTCGCTGTTGTCAGGTTTGGCGCCGGCCTGGATCACGATCGGCTGCGCGGCATCGCGCTGTTTATCCCGTACCCGGGCCAGGGCGGCGCTAATCGCCTCCTGATCTTTGGCGGCAGGCTGATCGGCGGCTTTTTTATGCCGCTCGGCGCGCGCGGCTTTCTCACGCTCCAGGCGCGCCTGTCGGGCCTCGAATCGCGCTTTGGCTTCCGCAGCGCGCTGCTCTTCCTGACGAATCGCCGCGATCTCGGCCTTTTCCTGACGGAAGTACTGCACCAGCGGAATATTACTTGGACATACCCACGCGCAGGCGCCGCACTCGATGCAGTCCGCCAGATTATGGGCAGTGGCTTTATCGTGCTGCTGACCTTTGCTGAACCAGTACAGCTGCTGCGGCAGCAGATCGGCCGGGCAGGCGTCAGCGCAGGCGCTGCAGCGAATGCAGCCTTTCTCTTCCTGCGGTTCGCCCATCTCGCTGGCGGAAGGCGCCAGCAAACAGTTGGTGATCTTCACCACCGGGACGTCGAGCCACGGCAGGGTAAAGCCCATCAGCGGGCCGCCCATGATCACCATTGGCTCGGCGCTGGGGCAGAAGCCGGCATCGTTCAATAGATGGCGCACCGGCGTGCCAAGACGCGCCCAGACGTTGCCCGGTCTGGTTACCGCTTCGCCGGTGAGGGTGACCACGCGCTCGGTTAACGGCTCACCGTCAATCACCGCGCGTTTCACCGCATAAGCCGTACCGACGTTCTGCATCAGCACGCCAATGTCCGATGAACGACCGCCGTGCGGTACCTGTTTGCCGGTAAGAATTTGGGTGAGCTGCTTGGCGCCACCGGAGGGATATTTGGTGGGGATCACGCGCAGCGAAATGCCATGGGCGTCGCAGAGCACCGCCCGCAGCATTGAGATGGCCTGCGGCTTATTGTCTTCAATGCCGATCAGCACTTCTTCAGGCTGCAGTATATGAGCGAGGATGCGGATACCCTCGACAATCTGCGCCGCGCAGTCCTGCATCAGGCGGTCATCCGCCGTGATATAGGGCTCGCACTCGGCGGCGTTAATGATCAGCGTTTTAATTTTATCTCCGCCACCGCGCAGTTTACTGCCGGTGGGGAAGCCTGCGCCGCCGAGGCCAGCAACGCCAAACTGGTGGATACGCTCGATCAGCGCTTCACGCGTGCGGGTCTGATAGTCGCTCCAGCCATCGCGCTCGATCCAGCGGTCTTCGCCGTCGGCGTCAATGATCACGCTCATCTCCGCCAGCGCCGACGGGTGCGCGGTAGTGTGCGGAGCGATGGCGGCAATGGTGCCGGAGGTCGGGGCGTGAACGGGCAGCATTCTTCCCCAGCCGCGGGTCAGCGGCTGGCCGCGCAGCACCCGGTCGCCCACTTTAACGCACAGTTCGCCCTCGGCGCCAATGTGCTGCTTCAACGGGATAACAAAGCGCTGCGGCAGGGAAACCTGACGCAGCGGGGTGCCGTTAGACTGGGTTTTCATTTCAGGCGGGTGAATACCGCCGTTGAAATCCCAGACCTTGTCTTTTCGGAAAGCGGAAAATAGCTTAAACATGTTGTTCCACAGGAATATTTCGCACCGGGATCGTATGCAGATCCCATTTCCAGGTCTCCGGGGTGGTGGCCACCGGAACGAGTGAAATGCACTGGGTCGGGCAGGGGGCGACGCACAAATTGCAGCCGGTGCACAGGTCGCTCATCACGGTATGCATGGCGCGGGTCGCCCCAACGATGGCATCCACCGGACAGGCCTGGATACACTTGGTACAGCCAATGCAGTTCGGCTCGTCAATTACCGCGAGCATGCGGGCCGGCTCCGCTTCCTGTGCGTCGCCGTCGACAGGCTGCGGGTCGACGTTCAGCAAGGCGGCGATTTTTAACATCACCGCTTCGCCACCCGGCGCGCAGCGGTTTATTTTCTCACCCTGCACGCCGACTGCTTCCGCATAGGGGCGACACCCAGGGTACCCGCACTGCCCACACTGGCTCTGCGGCAATAGCTCATCAATTTTTTCCACCACCGGGTCGTCCTGCACCGCGAAACGACGCGAGGCGTATCCCAGTATTAAGCCGAAAATCAGCCCTAACAGGCTAATGGCGATCACGGCTATCCAGACTGCGCTCATTACAACTTCACCAAACCACTAAAGCCCATGAAGGCCAGAGACATTAAACCAGCGGTAATCAGCGCGATGGCATTACCGCGAAACGGCGCGGGGACATCGGCCACCACCAGGCGTTCACGGATCGCCGCGAACAGCACCATTACCAGCGAGAAGCCGACGGCGGCGGCAAAGCCGTACAGCGCCGACTGCAGGAAATTGTGGCCCAGATTAATATTCAGCAGCGCTACCCCGAGTACGGCACAGTTGGTGGTGATCAGCGGTAGAAAGATCCCCAGCAGGCGATAGAGCGCCGGGCTGGTTTTACGCACCACCATCTCAGTAAACTGAACCACCACGGCAATAACCAGAATAAAGGCCAGGGTACGCAAATAAACCAAATTTAGCGGGATAAGGATCCAGGTATCAATCAGCCAGGCGCAAATAGAGGCCAGGGTCATCACGAAGGTGGTAGCGAGCCCCATCCCCATTGCGGTTTCCAGCTTTTTGGAAACCCCCATAAACGGGCACAGACCAAGAAACTTCACCAGAACGAAGTTATTGACCAGGACTGTACCAATAAAGAGCAGTAAATAATCAGCCATCATGCGACCTGAAACGAAAAAAAGCCGCTTATTATCGAATAAAACGATACCAGCGACAACAGGTTAAGTGTGGGGGTATTACGGATTAACAAAAGTCCGTTTTACCCGCTGCGAACGGCGAAAATAGGGCGCCAGCAGCGCAGCGGCCAGCAGCGGAAACAGCAGCTGACGCAGGGCAAGCACATCCGAGACCGGCGAGAAGGCAAAAGCCTTTATCGCCAGCAGCAGGGTGATGAGCAGCCAGATAATATAGTGTTTCGGCACCACCGAGCGCCGCTTGAAAAAGGCGATAGTCAGCCAGAGCGTGTAATACCACATGGCGAGGGCAAACAGCAGCGAGGCGACCCACAGCGCCATATGGCCCGCGCTCATGGCGCGCAGTAGGGTATAGGTCTGCGGCGACATCAGCGCATTGGCAAAAAACAGCAGCGATAACGAGGCGCTCAGCAGCGCCACCAGCAACCAGGCCAGCGGAGCCAGCAGCCATCCGCCGATGCGCTCTGCAGATTGAGACGTCATGTTTCTCCCCTATTCAACGCCAGTGAATAAAATCAGGCCGGGAAGTATAAGCAACTGGCGTGAAGGATGACAGCCTTACTGCACGAATCGCCAAACGGATTTAGGAACCTGGCCCACATCGAACAATTTACCACCGGAGACCAGCTCTGCGCGACGATGATCGGCGGCGCGATACATATTCACAATCTCCTGGGTGTCAGTCAGGGAGTAGTTAAGGTGATCAAATAGTTTTTCAAGGCTTTCCAGCGAACTGATTTTGCGAAATTTTAATAAGTAGTCCAGCACGGTCATTTTCGTATCCATTTTATAATCGGAATTATTGCGTTGAATATTATCAGCATTCACTAAACCTACTCTCAACCAACGGCGCCTTCTGCTGGGGCCGCGTGGAATGAATCAGGTTATATAAACCCATGACAAGGGGCAAAGCCAGCCTTGAAGAGCAGGGAGAAGTTTAAGAATATTCTAAAATCAGACCGGGCGCCGAATGGCGCCCGCAAGAGAAGATTAACGCTGTTCGCCGTGACTGGCAATAACAGATTTGTACCAATAAAAACTCTTCTTTCGTTTCCGCGCCAGATTTTGCTGGTGATCGACATAGACAAAACCATATTGCTTTTGATAGCCGTTGAGCCAGCTCAGCAGATCGATAAATGACCAGGGGTAATAGCCGCGCACATCTGCCCCCAGCGCCAGCGCTTTTTCGAGGGCGCCAATATGGCTGCTGAGATAATCAATCCGCGGGTCGTCGACCACTTCCCCGTCAATAATCGGGTCCTTCGCGCCGAGGCCATTCTCGGTGATATATATCGGAATATCGCCATAGCGCGCCTTAATCATCATAATGCCGTCAGTTAGCCCCTGCGGCCAGATTTCCCAGCCCCATTCGGTATATGTACTCTGGGGATTACGCACGAAATAGAATAATCCCTCCACGCCAGGCTCGCCGCCGGTAGCGATCTCAGGCGGCTGGGCAGATACCGTTTCCCGGCGATAGTAATTCAGACCGATAAAGTCGCAGCGGTTGTCACGGAGCAGCGCGTCGTCGCCTGGAGCAAAGCGAGGTACCCCCCACAGCGCCTGGGTCTGCGCCAGCAGGTCGGCAGGATAGGTGCCTTTCAGCACCGGATCGTACAGCCAGTGAGTATGGATGGCGTCAGCCAGTTCGGTGGCCTTAATGTCCGCCTCGCTGTCGGTGAGCGGGGTATGCGGTTGCAGTACGTTGACGAAGCCAATCTCGCCGGCCACAGCCATCTCGCGAAAGGCCTTCACCGCCAGCGCATGGGCGATAAACACGTGGTGGCAGGCCTGAATGGCGCGCGCCGGATCGCGGACCGCCGGGGGGTGGAGGCCGTTAATGTAGCCGTGCCCAATGAAGACAATGGTTTCGTTGAAGGTAGCCCACAGCTTCACCCGTGAACCAAAGCGCGCATAGCACAGGCGGGCGTACTCGGCGAAGGCCTCGGCGGTAGTGCGCGCTTCCCAGCCGCCCTCATCCTGCAGGGCCTGCGGCAGATCCCAGTGATAGAGGGTGATCATCGGCTCAATATTGTGCGCCAGCAGTTCGTCAATCAGATCGCTGTAAAACTGGACTCCCGCTTCATTCACCTTACCGCGCCCGGCGGGCAGCAGGCGGGGCCAGGAGATGGAGAATCGATAGCTTTGCAGGCCCATCTCGGCCATTAACGCCACGTCTTCGCGAAAACGGTGATAGTGGTCGACGGCAATATCGCCGGTGGTGCCTTCAAAGGTGGTACCCGGCAGATGAGAGTAGATATCCCAGATTGACGGTCCTTTACCGTCGGCGTCGTGTCCTCCCTCAACCTGATACGCTGCGGTAGCGGCACCCCATAAGAAATTGTGCGGAAAAGCGGCCATGAAAAAGCTCCCTGTCTGATGATAAAGGGAGTGTAATAAAAGCGCGAGCATACGTGCAACCGGTTTCTGAAACCGGTTGCACAGTTGCGAGGCGGGTCACTGTTTTAACGCGGAGCTACTTCGTGTGCACCACATCCGCTGGCGGTGGGGACTGATAGTTATCTATATGGTGTGCGATAACCAAAAGCAGTGCCGAAATACCAAAAACAACCCAGCCAATAAGTTCTACAATACGGGTAAAAACAGTTGTCATAACACTTCAATATCCTTTGAACACAGCGTGAAATGTTACTCGATGGTCAGCAGATCACAAGGGGTATCTGTCTGATTTCTCACACTTGCATGTAAGTCGCAAAGTAAGGAATGATAAGTTTTGCTCACGGTTTGTAAAATTATTCTCATTAACCTGGTGTTGATATCAGTTGCATAAGCGAGGCGGTAAGATGAGCGATGCGATCCGGGTGGGGCTGGTGGGGTTCGGTTACGCCAGCAAAACGTTTCATGCGCCGTTGATCGGCGGCACGCCGGGTATGGCGCTGAAGGCGGTCGCCAGCAGCGACGCCGATAAGGTCCATGCCGATTGGCCTGGCGTGAAGGTAATGAGTGCGCCGGGGGATCTGCTGGACGACCCGGATATCGATCTGGTGGTCATCGCCACCCCGAACGACACCCACTTTCCGCTGGCGAAAGCGGCGCTGGAGGCGGGAAAGCATGTTGTGGTGGATAAACCCTTTACCGTGACACTGTCACAAGCTCGCGAGCTGGAAAGCCTGGCGAAGCACTGCGGTCGGATACTTTCGGTGTTTCATAACCGGCGCTGGGACAGCGATTTCTTAACGGTCAGCGCGTTGATCAACGAAGGTCAGCTGGGGGAGGTGTGTTACTTCGAGTCCCATTTCGATCGCTTCCGACCACAGGTGCGCCAGCGCTGGCGTGAGCAGGCAGGTCCTGGCAGCGGCATATGGTATGACCTCGCGCCGCATCTGCTCGACCAGGTCGTGGTGCTGTTTGGCCTGCCGGTAAGCATCACGGTGGACCTCGCGCAGCTTCGGCCCGGCGCGCAATCCACCGACTATTTTCACGCCGTGCTGGCCTATCCGCAGCGGCGGGTAGTACTGCATGGTACGTTACTCGCCGCCGCGGAGAGCGCGCGCTTTATCGTCCACGGCTCGCGGGCCAGCTATATTAAGTACGGTCTTGACCCGCAGGAGGAGCGGCTAAAAAACGGTGAACGGCTGCCGCAGGAGGACTGGGGATATGATATGCGCGACGGTACCCTGACCCGCGCCGAAGGGGATGAACGTAGTCAGGAGAAATGGCTGACGCTACCGGGTAATTATCCCGCCTACTATGCCGCTATCCGCGACGCGCTTAACGGCGTAGGGGAAAACCCGGTCCCGGCCAGCGAGGCGATTCAGATAATGACCCTGATTGAGTTGGGTATCGAGTCGGCCAGACATCGCGCCACGCTCAGCCTGGTCTGAGGAGGAGCCCGGCAGCACGGCTGCCGGGCCGGTTATCAGCCTTTGGCAACCCGCTGAATGAGGGCGGCTTTTTCCTGTTCGCCGAGGAACGCCAGGGTCAGGCCGTTGATCTGCGCCTGACGGATCTGCTCCCGGCTCAGCCCTGCCGCCGGCGCCGCCACGGTATACTCGTGAATGATGTCCACACCCTGAACCGCCGGATCGTCGGTGTTGAGGCTCGCCAGCACGCCGTGCTCAAGGAACTGCTTCAGCGGATGCTGGGCCAGGGAGGCCACGGTGCTGGTTTGCACGTTCGAGGTCAGGCAGGATTCAATCCCGATGCGGTGCTCGGCCAGGTAGTCCATCAGGGCTGGATCCTCTACCGCTTTAACCCCATGGCCGATGCGCTCCGCGCCCAGCTCACGTATGGCCTGCCAGATACTTTCCGGGCCGGCCGCTTCGCCCGCGTGGACGGTGATATGCCACCCGGCGTCGCGGGCCTGGTTAAAATGGTTGCGGAACAACGTACCCGGGAAGCCTAGCTCATCGCCGGCGAGGTCGAGGGCAGTGATGCCCTCGCGGTGGGCGAGCAGCGCCGCCAGCTCTTCCTGACAGGCGGCTTCGCCGAAGGTGCGGCTCAGAATACCGATCAGCCGGGCGTCGACCTGGAAATCGCGGCATCCCTCTTGAACCCCGGCAATTACCGCCTCTACCACGCCGTCGACCGGCAGCCGGTGGGTCATCGCCATATAGCGGGGAGAGAAGCGCAGCTCAACGTAGTGCAGGCCATTTCGCGCCGCGTCTTCGACGTTCTCATACGCCACGCGGCGACAGGCTTCCAGCGAGGCCAGGACCTTTACCCCCCAGTCGAGCTTGGCGAGGAAACTAACCAGATCGGGCTCAAGGCTGGTGACCTGGACATGAGGACGCAGCGTGTCGAGGGTGGTTGCGGGAAGAGCGATATTAAATTCGCGGCCAAGATCGAGGATGGTTTGGGCCCGGATGTTACCGTCAAGATGACGATGAATGTCGGTTAATGGCAATGAGGAATCAATCATGGTCGCACTCTTTTTTGAGTTAAAGTGCACGTCATTATACAACATGAACATAACTGTTTAAAAGCATTGAAAAAATGTATGCGATACAAATAGCTGGCAGCAATCAGGTCAGTGTTACGGTCTTTTTGACTGGCCCCTTTAAAACGCAGAACGAATATCATCATTGACGCGATCCTGACCAGATCAGAAATGCACACGCGCTGACCGCGGCCCCCGCAAGGCAGACCGCCTGCCATCCCCAGTGGGAATAAAGCTGTGTGGCAACGATAGCCCCTGCCGCGCTGCCCAGCGAATAAAAACACATGTAAGCCCCAACCAGGCGGCTTGCCGCTGCAGGCCTGGCGGCAATGATCAGGCTCTGGCTGGAGACATGAACGGCCTGTACCGCAAAGTCCAGCGCAATGACGCCAGCTATCAGCCAGAGCAGAGAGGTTTCGGCATAGCCGATAGGAAGCCATGAGATGGTCAGCAGCGCCAGCGCCAGGCCGGTAGTGCGCTGAGCCCATCCCTGGTCAGCCCACTTGCCCGCTCTGGCGGCGGCCAGCATGCCAGCGAAGCCGGCTAAGCCAAACATCCCCGTCTGGGTGTGCGAGAGGGAAAGGGCGGTGAGCGGCATGACCATGGTCGTCCATAGCATGCTGAAAACGGCGAAGATAAATAGCGCCAGGATCCCGCGCTTTCTCAGTTGCGGCTCGGTGAGGTACAGCTGAAACACGGACTTCAATAAGGAAAGGTAAGTCGGCTTTTGCGGCTGCGGCTGCTGCGGGGGCGAAGGCATGATTTTCCAGACGATCCCGGCAATCACCAACATCAGACAGGCAGCCGTGAGATACACGGCTCGCCAGCCGGCGATATCGGCTATCGCGCCTGAGATAAACCGAGATAACAGGATACCTGAAACAATGCCGCTGGTCAGGGTACCCACCGCCTGGCCTCGTTTCTGCGGCGTCGCCAGTATTGCCACCCAGGCCACCAGCACCTGCACCACCACGGCCATCAGGCCGACGATCAGCATGGCGCCAAGCAGAGTTGCTATATTGGGGGACAACCCTGCCGCGACTAACGCCGCTACTGAAAGCAACAGTTGACTCATCACCACGTATTTACGGTTCAACCAGTCCCCGAGCGGAACCAGGAACAGCAAGCCAATGGCATAGCCCGCCTGCGTAGCGGTGATGACGCTGCCAATCATGCCTGGCGACACCTTCAGGCTGACCGCCATCGAGTCGAGTAAAGGCTGTGCTGAATAAACATTGGCTACTGCCAGCGCGCAGGTTAGTGAAAACAACGCCGTTATCCCTGTGGTCAGCATCGTGTCAGGGACTGACGCAGTTTGGATCCTTTGGCCGGTACATCTACTTGCCTTACATTTCATAAGAGACCCTCTGTCTGGTTGCTTTTTAAAACTAGTGTACCTATAGAATTAGCCTTGCTGGTTTTTTTTTGCAACTGGTAAAGGTGAGGATTAAGCTAGATCAGTAGACAAATTGATAAGGAGCGCGCAGATGGCAAAGCAGGAATCACTTAGAACCAGTGAATGTCCGGTGGCGAGAACGTTGGAATCAATTGGTGAACGCTGGTGCCTGATGATTATCCGCGAAGCATTTGACGATGTGCGGAGATTCAGCGAGTTTCAAAAAAATTTGGGGCTGGCCAAAAATATCCTTGCCTCGCGGCTGAAGCATCTGGTTGATATCGGTATTTTCGAGATTTTACCGGCATCGGATGGCAGCGCATACAAGGAATATGTCCTGACTGAAAAGGGGCGCTCCGTGTTTCCCATAGTTGTGGCGCTGCGGCAATGGGGAGAGCGTTATATGTTTGAGCAAGGGGAAACCTATTCGGTCCTGCTGGATAACGCGCACGGCCAGCCCCTTCAGTATCTGGATGTGCGTTCCGCTCAGGGGGATAAACTGCAACCAGGCGACTGTCATCGCCGGCGCATTGTGTCCGATACCCGCGCCGAATGAATAATGGCGTGAAGAATTTGCAGGATACCAGCGAGAATACGAGCGTACCGCTAAAGGGTCATGGAACAATCCTGACGTGTTTTTTTGCGAACTGCTTCTGATGCCAAAGCTCCGGACGCGTGAAAGAGACCCACCGCCAACCGCAGGAGGCGGTGCATAACTATTTACAATTATATTTTATTTGAATGTATTCATGTTACATATTAAATTCTGCTTACTTTATCGACGATGAGGCAAGGATGCGGATGTGGAGAGCGTAATCCATAACAATATTGAGGGTTTTCTGCTGTTGTTATTAAGCATGTGGCCGATTCTGCTGGTGGTATTCATTGGTGTCGCAATTTCATTCTATACCATGCTGTTACGTAAGACGGCGCTGGCCTGCCTGCTTTTCGCCCTCGCCATCGGCGCCGCAGGCTGGAGTCTCGCTTAGCCGCTGGCCTCAGGGTTTATCCAGCAGGCTCATACTGGAGGTGGCGGCGCCATCATTCAGATTGGCGGGCGAATGCCAGTCGCGACCTGCCAGCGCACTGTCGCTCTGTCCGCTGCCGACGCCTTGCTGCGTCGACAGCGATGAACCTTCCAGTGCTTCATCCGCCCCTGACCGATCGGGCAGGGAACTGGTATAGCCGCCATTATTCGAGTACGTATCCATGCCGTTGACTTCGTTAGGCACCGTGTCGGTAGTCGTACCGTCATCGTTAATGCAAAAAGAGCCGCCAATGCCGTTTGGCTGACAGTCTGCAGCAAAAGCCGGACTGGCCAGCGCGGTCAGTAGCAATAACGGTAAGCCGATTTCCTTCATTCTTATCTCCCAGGGCCGTGTGGTCTGCCAGACATTCTGTACTATAGCGGCGGCAGTAGCGCGGTAAGTAACAAAACTGTGTAATTTTGTAATGACCGGTGGACGGTTTGTCGTTCGGCCAGGAAAGAGCGTGCGCTAAGCGTGGTATAGCGGCTCGGCAGAAAGCGGTAATCAATTGTTAATTCTACGTAAAGGTTAATGAAAATTTAAGGGAACGCCGCTATGTTGGCAGCATCATACTTTCCATAAAGGATATGCCATGCGCGATAAATATTCCGGCCTGCAGATTGGGATCCACTGGCTGGTTTTTTTGCTGGTAGTAGTAGCCTATGCGGCGATGGAGCTGCGCGGGTTTTTCCCCCGCAGTGAGCGGCCATTGATTAATATGGTGCATGTTTCCTGCGGGATCACCATTTTCGTGCTGATGGTGGCGCGTCTGCTGGTGCGGCTGAAATCGCCGGCGCCGCCGATCGTACCGAAACCATCGCCGATGATGACCGGTTTCGCCCATCTTGGTCACCTGGCGATCTATTTGCTGTTCATTGCCTTGCCGTTGATCGGCATGGTGATGATGTACTGGCGCGGTAACCCCTGGTATGCCTTTGGTCTGACCATGCCGTATGCCCCGCAGAGCGATTTTGAGCGGGTGGATACCCTGAAGGCGATCCATGAATGGTTGGCCAATGCCGGGTACTTTGTGATTGGCCTGCATGCTCTCGCCGCGCTGCTCCATCATTACTGGTGGAAGGATAATACTCTGCTGCGAATGATGCCTCGTAAGCGCTAAATCATCCTCTTTCACTTCCTGACCCCGTCCCGCGACGGGGTTTTTTTTTGCCTTCACCGCTAATAGAATATAGTATACCCCCCTATATGATACGGAGGCGTAATCGTGCCACATTCACCTGAAGATAAAAAACGGGCGCTCAGCCGCGTAAGACGCATCCGCGGCCAGGTCGAAGCCCTTGAGCGCGCGCTGGAGTCCGGCGAGCCCTGTATGACTATTCTGCAGCAGATCGCCTCGATTCGCGGGGCGGCGAACGGCCTGATGGGCGAAATGGTGGAGATCCACCTGCAGGACGAGCTGGTCAGCGGCGACACCACCCCTGAGCAGCGGGCCGCGAGAATGGCAGAGGTCGGTCATCTGCTACGATCCTATTTAAAATAACATCACGACGAGGAAGAGACAGTTATGAAATCACGCGCAGCAGTGGCCTTCGGCCCCGGTCAGCCGTTAAAAATCGTTGAGATTGACGTCGCGCCGCCGAAAAAAGGCGAAGTTCTGTTGAAAATCACCCACACCGGGGTGTGTCATACCGATGCCTTCACCCTCTCCGGTGACGATCCGGAAGGTGTCTTCCCGGCGGTGCTGGGCCATGAGGGCGGCGGGATTGTCGTGGAAGTAGGCGAGGGCGTCACCAGCCTTAAGCCGGGCGATCACGTCATTCCGCTGTATACCGCCGAATGTGGCGAGTGCAAATTCTGTAAGTCGGGTAAAACCAACCTCTGTCAGGCGGTGCGTGCCACCCAGGGTAAAGGACTGATGCCTGACGGCACCACTCGTTTCTCGTACAATGGCGAACCGATCTATCACTATATGGGCACCAGCACCTTCAGCGAATATACGGTTTGCGCCGAGATTTCGCTGGCGAAAGTCAATCCGCAGGCGCCTTTGGATAAAGTGTGCCTGCTGGGCTGCGGCGTAACCACCGGTATCGGCGCGGTGCATAACACGGCGAAGGTCAAGGCCGGGGATAGCGTCGCGGTCTTTGGTCTGGGCGGCATTGGTCTGGCGGTGATCCAGGGCGCGGTGCAGGCGCAGGCCGGGCGCATTCTGGCGGTTGATACCAACCCGGATAAGTTCACTCTCGCTAAAGAGATGGGCGCGACCGATTTTATCAATCCGAACGACTACGATAAGCCGATTCAGGATGTGATTGTTGAGCTGACCGACGGCGGGGTGGATTTCAGCTTCGAGTGCATCGGCAATGTAAATGTGATGCGCGCGGCGCTGGAGTGCTGCCATAAAGGCTGGGGTGAGAGCGTGATCATCGGTGTAGCCGGCGCCGGGCAAGAGATCAAGACCCGTCCGTTCCAGCTGGTGACCGGCCGCGTGTGGCGCGGTTCCGCCTTCGGCGGCGTAAAAGGGCGCAGTCAGCTGCCGGGAATGGTGGAAGACGCCATGGCGGGTAAAATTCGCCTCGATCCGTTTATTACCCATCGCCTGCCGCTGGAGCAGATTAACGAGGCCTTTGATCTGATGCATGAAGGTAAATCGATTCGCACCGTGATCCACTTTGGCGACCAGTAATCGCCGACGCTGAAGGCGAATCGTCACCCATAAAAAAAGGGCCCGGATGGGCCCTTTTGTGTATGTCGATCAGTGATGGTCTGGGAGCGCGTAGGCGATGATGTAATCGCCGCGATCCGGTGACTGACGGGCGCCGCCGGCATTGATAATGATGTACTGCTTACCGGTTTTCGGTGAGACGTAGGTCATCGGGCCGGACTGGCTGCCGACCGGCAGACGCGATTTCCAGATCTCTTTGCCGTTCGCGGTATCAAAGGCGCGCAGGTAGAAATCCTGGGTGCCGGCGAAGAACAGCAGTCCGGACTGCGTTGCCAGCGATGCGCCAAGGGTCGGCATGCCGATTGGAATTGGCATGTGCATACGGATCCCCAGCGGCCCGGTGTCTTCTACGGTGCCAACCGGCACCTGCCACACCAGTTTCCCGGTTTTCAGATCGACCGCGGACATGGTGCCGAACGGCGGCTTCTGGCACGGAATGCCCAGCGGCGACAGGAAACGTTCGCGCATCGCGCCAAACGGCGTGCCCTCCATCGGCACGATGCCCATCTCGATCCCGCTGGCGTCTTTCGCCACCTTCGCGCGCGGCACCATATAGTTGGCCAGGCCCAGACGCATATCGTTGACAAACATCAGGCTGTTGTTTGGATCCAGCGAAACACTGCCCCAGTTCATGCCGCCGAGCGAGCCCGGGAACTGCAGGGAACGGTCTTCACCTGGCGGGGTAAAGACGCCCTGATGGCGCATCTCTTTGAACTGAATACGGCACAGCAGCAGGTCGATCGGTGTCGCTCCCCACATATCGGACTCGGTCAACGTCTGGTTGCCGATCATCGGCATCCCTACCGAGTAAGGTTGCGTCGGCGAGTAGCGTTCACCTTTGACGTTGCCCGCCGGCACCGGACGCTCTTCCACTTTGGCCACCGGCTCGCCGGTCTCGCGGTTGAGCATAAAGATCATGCCCTGCTTGCTGGTCTGCACCAGCACCGGGGTGGTGCCGCCCTTGCCGTCAGGCAGATCGTACAGCAGCGGCTGAGAAGGCAGGTCAAAGTCCCACAGATCGTGGTGTGTGGTCTGGAAGTGCCAGCGCACCTGGCCGGTGGTGGCATCCACAGCCACGATAGAGGAGCTGTATTTATCGTCCAGCGCGGTACGTTCGCCGCCAAAGAAATCTGGCGTGGCGTTGCCGGTGGGCAGATAGATCAGATTCAGCTTCGCGTCGTAGGACATCGCCGACCAGACGTTTGGCGTACCGCGCGTGTAGGTCTGGCCTTCCGGCGGAACACCGGTCAGCGCTGGATTGCCCGGATCCCACGCCCATGCCAGTTTGCCGGTGTGGACATCAAACGCGCGGACCACGCCCGGCGGTTCGCCAGTGGAGTAGTTATCCGCGACGCGGCCGCCCACCACCACCACATTGCCCGCCACCAGCGGGGTGGAGGTCTGCTGATAGTAACCCGCTTTCACTTCACCCATGCCGACGCTGAGGTCGACAATACCGCGATCGCCGAAGCTTTCGCACAGTTTGCCGGTATCGGCATCAATGGCGATCAGGCGGGCGTCGATGGTCGGCAGGAACAGACGACGGGAACAGGCGGCCGGCTGCGTGCCTGACGCTTGCGCGGTTTGCGCCTGGCTATCTGCGTAATACCCTAAGCCGCGGCAGCGCTGCCAGTTGGGTGAAGAGGATTTGGAGTCATAGCGCCATTTCTCTTTTCCGCTGTCCACATCCAGCGCCAGCACTTTACTGTAAGGGGTACAGACGTAGAGAGTATCGCCAATCTGCAGCGGGGTGTTCTGATCTTCTGCGCCGGAGCCGTTGCTCTGCGGGATATCGCCAGTATGCGCTACCCAGGCAACCTGCAGCTGGTTGACGTTTTGTTTGTTGATTTGGTCGAGGGCGGCGAAACGGTCGCCGTGGGTGGTGTTACCCCAGTGCGCCCAGTTTTTCTGCTGTTCGCCTGGCGCGACGGGCTTGACTGGTACCGCTTCAGTCGCGCTGACCAGCGGTGCGGATTTGAACATCCAGCCAAAGCTCACCGCCAGCGCCACGGCGAGAACGGCGGCGACGCCATAGGCCGGGCCTTTTTTCGCCGGTGGGCTGGCGAGGAAAGGCCAGACCAGGGCGGCCAGGAAGGCCAGTACGCCGAGCGCAAACAGGCGCGAGAAGAGCGGCCAGTAGTTCCAGCCAGCGTCACTAATCGCCCAGATCACCGAGGCGATAAACGCCACGGCGTATAACAGAATACCGCCGCGGCGGTTGCGGAAAATCAACACCGCCGCGATGACCATGACCACGCCCATCAGCGCGAAGTACAGTGTACCGCCGACGAGGGCCAGTTTTGCCCCAAGAATACCCACAGCCAGACCGATGATGAGCATCAGTCCGGCGAGAAGCCACTGCAGGATCCGGGGGAATCCGCGCGGCGCGTTGCCAGTTGCCATGTAATCTCCTTAACCACACCAGCCACCTCACTGTGAACCAAATGAAACATGTTGCTTTTGAATCATTTTTGAATGAAGTGGTTTTAACCTTCATAAAACTGTATTTGTTGCTTGATTAGATTTCGAGTGAACCATTTGGTGAAATCGAGACATGATAGATCTGTTAAAGAAGTTTGCGCAAATGTTAATAAATAATTTCGCACTAAATGATTATTTCGCCGAATATGTCTAACGTCATGGGGAGCGGCGTCGGCGCGTTTGCAGGTTCCCCGGCCGCTGCGGGCCGGGGAGAAAGGGGGTCAGGCAGGCATGGACTTACGGATAGCGCTGAGCAGCGTCTGCGTACCCGGAGTCAGTGTCGCATCGACGCGGGTTAAAATGCCGATGGGCTCTCCGGCGCCCTGGGTGGCGATCGGCAGGGCGGTTAGCACGCCACGGCGAAGATCGTCTTTTACCGCCCCGGAAGGGACAAACCAGACATAGTCAAAATCCACCGTCAGCTGGCGCGACAGGGAGGCGGAAAGGGTCTCGATGCAGCCGGCGGGCATCTTACAGCCCTGGCTCTGGAGCAGCGCTTCGGCGTTTTGCCGCGGCACGGTGCCTTTAGGTGAGACCACCACCGGCCACTCCATCACCCGACTAAGGGTCACCGTCTCCTGAAGCAGGGGATGTCCCGGGCGAACCACCAGCTTCAGGGATTCAAGGAACAACAGTTCGTAATGCAGCCCGCTCATCAGCTCCGGGTCGGACATACGTCCAATGCCGATGTCGATCTCCCCGGATTTTAAGCCGGCGAGCAGCATGGTGTTGTTCATAGTGGCGACCTGCAGCGTGATATCTTTTTGCTGCTTGTGAAACTGGCCGATCACCGTCGGCAGGATCCCCAGCGCGGCGGTGGGCAGCGCGCCGATGCGCACGATGTCGTTATTCAGGCCCTCTTTGCGGTTCAGCGCCTGGCCGGCCGAATTAAGGGCGTCAAGCACCTTAACGGCATGCGTCAGAAACTGTTCGCCGACCAGGGTTAGCTGCGCCCCAAGACGACCCCGCTCGAACAGCCGGGTACCGGTCAGCTGTTCTAGCTCGTTAAGCGTTTTCGAGAGTGCTGGCTGGCTCAGATTTAATGTTTCAGCCGCGCGCCCCAGCGTTCCCTGTTGAGCGACGGCCACGAAGGTGTGTAGATGGCGCAAGCGAATGCGCTGACTGAAGAGACCATTTTTTTCCATAGTAAGATGATGTTAAAAACACAGCGGTGAAAGAGACAAGCGGACTTGTTTAAATTTGATAACCAGATAGCAAAATATTATTAACATTTGAGTTGGTTACATGACAAGATCTTTCCCTGTGGTTGAAAACGCCTTCGCCCCGCAGAAACGGGGCGAAGGTGGTGGTCACCGCGACGGCTAAATATCGAAAAAGACGGTTTCGTTCTCGCCCTGCAGATGAATGTCAAAACGATAGACCACTTCCGTACCGCGAACCTCGCGCTCGGCGATTAAGGTTTTGCGCCTCACCTCCCACTCGATGAGATTCAGCACCGGGTCGCTGGCGTTGGCCTCGTGTTCATCGGCAAAGTACATCCGCGTATTCAGGCCAATATTGATCCCCCGCGCCACCACCCACAGGTTGACGTGCGGCGCCATCAGCCGGCCATCGCGACCGGCCACCGGGCCCGGCTTGATGGTTTCAAAGCGCCAAATGCCGGAGGTGAAATCAGAGCAGGTACGCCCCCAGCCGCGGAAGGCCGGGTCGACGGCTTTCTGCTGTTGACGATCGTCAGGATGGTTATAGCGACCCGCGGCGTTGGCCTGCCAGATCTCCAGCAGCACATCGCGGACCGGCGTCCCGGAGCCGTCGATAACCCGGCCTTCAATGGTGATGCGCTCCCCGGCGGTATCGGCGGTAGTGAGGACCGGGCCAAAATTTTTCTCAAAAATATGAAAGCCTGCGGCGTCCGGCGCCAGGCCGATATGAACATAGGGTCCCGCCGTCTGCGAGGCGGTTTCAGGCAGATACTCTTTCATCGGGCGGCCCCCTGAGTGCGATTTTCAAACAGCGTGGCGCGGTGGCCGCGCAGAACAAGGTCGAAGCGGTAGGCCAGACAATCCAGCGGTACGGCGGCGTGCATGTCCAGCTCGGCGATCAGCGTGCGCACGGCGTCGTCATTATTAATAGTCCTGACGATCGGGCACTGCTTAATCAGCGGGTCGCCTTCAAAATACATCTGGGTGATCAGGCGCTGGGCCCAGGCGTCGCCCGAGAGAGAAAAATGGATATGCGCCGGACGCCAGTCGCTGGCCTGGTTGCGCCAGGGGTAGGGGCCGGGTTTGATGGTGCGAAAACAGTAATAGCCGTTTTCATCGGTAAGCACCCGGCCGCAACCGCCAAAGTTCGGGTCAATTGGCGCCAGATACTGATCTTTTTTATGCCGGTAGCGACCGCCAGCATTGGCTTGCCAGACTTCCACCAGCGTATTTTTCATCGGTCGGCCGAATCCATCGCGCACGTAACCGTGGACGATGATCCGCTCGCCGATCGGCAGGCCTTCTTTGGCATAGTTCAGGATTAGGTCATTATCCAGAGGGCCGAGGTCGTCGCGGCTAAATACCGGGCCGGTGATCTCTGACAGCGAGTTCTGCAGAGAGATGAGGGCGTTTTTTGGCGAGCGCAGGACGCTGGTTTTATAGCCCGGCGCGTAAGCGGGCGGGTGGCTACTGTAATCGCGATGGACAACCTCACGTGGGGACCATTTGTCGTTCATAGGGTACTCCGTGTAGACGGTAGAGGGGCATATTGTTGTAATGTCGCCAGAAGCAGTGTGTGTAAATGTATTGTTAATTTAAAGTGAAATTACCGGGTGTTTTTCATAACTATGGGTTATGTTTTGAGCAATGACCTGGGCCGGCGGCAGGTTATCGCCATCACAGTTTGTAAATTCTTCCCCCCGCCGCGAGGCAGCTTTCCTACACTCCAGGAAGTATTCACTGGAGGTAACACATCATGGCGAACACCATCACGGCTGATGAGATTCGGGAGCACTTTTCGCAGGCCATGTCGGCCATGTACCAGCAGGAAGTTCCGCAGTACGGAACGCTGCTGGAGCTGGTGGCTGACGTCAACCTGGCGGTACTGGAAAATAATCCGCAGCTGCATGAACAGCTCGCTAACGCTGACGAGCTGGCGCGCTTAAACGTGGAGCGCCACGGCGCGATTCGCGTGGGCACAGCGGAAGAACTGGCGACGCTCCGTCGCATGTTTGCCATCATGGGAATGTATCCCGTTAGCTATTACGATCTCTCGCAGGCCGGCGTGCCGGTCCACTCCACGGCGTTTCGTCCCATCGACGATGCCGCGCTGGCGCGCAATCCATTTCGGATTTTCACCTCGCTGCTGCGCCTGGAGCTGATTGAAAATCGCGCCCTGCGCGAGCGGGCCGAGGCGATCCTCGCGCGGCGCAAAATCTTCACCCCCCGCTGCCTGGCGCTGATTGCGCAGTATGAAGCAGAGGGCGAATTCACCTCTGCCGACGCGCGCGAGTTTGTCCAGGAGGCGCTGGAGACGTTCCGCTGGCACCGGCAAGCCACCGTCGATGAGGAGACTTACCATGCTCTGCATCGCGAGCACCGCCTGATTGCCGATGTGGTCTGTTTCCCGGGGTGTCATATCAACCATCTCACGCCGCGGACGCTGGATATTGACCGCGTCCAGTCCCTGATGCCGGAGTGCGGTATTGAACCCAAAGCGTTGATTGAAGGGCCACCGCGCCGGGAGGTCCCGATCCTCCTGCGGCAGACCAGCTTTAAGGCGCTTGAGGAGCCGGTGATGTTCGCCGGAGAACACCGAGGCACCCATAGCGCCCGCTTTGGCGAAATTGAGCAGCGGGGCGTGGCGCTGACGCCGAAAGGGCGCGCGCTGTACGATCGGCTGCTGCAGGCGGCAGGAACCGGGAAAGACAATCTCAGCCACCAGCAGCATCTACAGGAGGTGTTTAGCGAATTTCCCGACAGCGAATTTCTGCTCCGTCAGCAGGGGCTGGCCTGGTTTCGCTACCGCCTGACGCCCACGGGTGAGGCACATCGCCAGGCGTTTCGCCCGGGCGACGATCCGCAGCCGCTGATTGAGCGCGGGTGGGTGGTCGCCCAGCCGATTATTTATGAAGATTTTTTACCGGTCAGCGCGGCGGGCATTTTTCAGTCCAATCTGGGCAACGAAACCCAGGCGCGCAGCCACGGGAACGCCAGTCGCGAGGCGTTTGAGGCAGCTCTGGGCTGCCCGGTGCAGGATGAGTTTGAACTATACCGACAGGCGGAGGAGCGCAGCAAACGACGTTGCGGTCTGCTGTAAAATCAGTACCCTGCTGGCATCAGCCTTACAGGGAGCAGGTTATGCAACATCCGTCGAAACCGTTGGCGAAAACCCGTCAGGGAACGCTGGCCGGGAGCGCAGAACAGGGGATTCATATCTGGCGCGGCATTCCGTACGCCGCGCCGCCCGTGGGCCCGCTGCGCTGGCGCGCGCCGCAGCCAGCCGCCCGCTGGCAGGGGGTACGTCCAGCCGAGACCTTTTCAGCCGCCAGCTGGCAGGACATTGACTACTGCCGCGAGCTCGGCGGCGGCGATCCTGGCGCCTTCAGCGAAGACTGCTTATATCTCAACGTCTGGGCCCCGGCCAGCGCAGCGCAGCCGCTGCCGGTGATGGTCTGGCTGCATGGCGGCGGGTTTACCATCGGCGCCGGCAGCCTGCCGCCTTACGATGGCAAAGCGCTTGCCAGCCGCGACGTGGTGGTGGTGACAGTTAACTACCGGCTGGGCCATCTCGGCTTTTTCGCCCATCCGGCGCTGGAAGAAGAGGCGGGCGAACGTCTCTATAATTTCGCGTTGCTCGATCAGATTGCCGCTCTGCAGTGGGTTCAGGAGAATATCCACGCCTTCGGCGGGGATGCCGCCAACGTCACGCTGTTTGGCGAATCCGCCGGGGCGCGCAGCGTGCTGTCGCTAATGGCCTCCCCGAAAGCGAAAGGGCTGTTTCATAAAGCGATTATTCAGAGCGGGTATACGCTACCCGATCTGCCGCGGGAAAAAGCGCTGGAAAAAGGGCGCCTGCTGGCGGAACACTTCGCCTTACCGCAAGCCAGCGCTGAGGAATTGCGGGCGATCCCCGCGGAGGCCTTCTGGTCGCTCACCGCGCCGCTGAATACCGGGCCAGCGCCTATTGCCGGAGACGCGGTGCTGCCGCAGCCGATGCTGGAGACCTTCTTTGCCGGCCGCCAGCATCCGATACCGGTGATGATCGGCTCCAATAGCGATGAAGCCAGCGTGATGGCCGTGTTCGGCGTCGATATTGCCGGGCAGATCCAGAAGCTGCGCCGAGAGCGCCGTCTGGGGCTGGGGCTGATCAAACTCCTCTATCCCGGCGTGAAGGGCGATGAAGCGCTGGGGCGGGAAGTATGCCGCGACATGGCCTTCACCACCCTTGGTTATGTAGTGATGCAGGCGCAACAGCGCGTGGGGCAGCCGTGCTGGCGCTACTGGTTTGATTATGTCGCGGAAGCGGAGCATGACGCCTACCCGCATGGGGCCTGGCATGGCAACGAGGTGCCCTACGTGTTTGATAACCTGCGGTTGACCGACCCGGTGCGGCAGTACGCCAGCGAAGCGGATCTGGCCTTCGCCGCTCAGGTCGCTGACTACTGGACGCAGTTTGCCCGCCTCGCCAGCGGCGAGCAGACGCTTTCCGGCGCGGTGCGCTGGCCGGCGTGCCTGCGCGGGCGGGATCGCCTGTTGCGCATTGGCTTGCATAAGCGCGCCGGGTTTAAAGTGGAGAACCGCTTTATGCGCGCCAGACTGGCGCTGTTTCGCCGGGTGATGAAGCATCACGTGACGCTGGAATAAATCCCATAATGCGCAACTGTCGCCACCGACCGGTGGCGACGTTATCTCACATGACCACCACCGGCTTGATCACCTTGCCGGACGCCGAATCGGCGAAGGCCTGGTTGATATCGGCCAACGGATAGCGGGCGATAAGCTTATCGATAGGGAATTTTCCCTGTTTATAGAGTTGCACCAACAGCGGAATAAACAGCGCCGGCACGGCGTCGCCTTCAATCACCCCGACCAGCGATTTTCCCTCCGCCATCAGGTCGTTCTGCACGTTAAGGGTGATATCTCCGGTAAAGCCCACAATCGCCACCGTTCCCAGCGGTTTCACCGCGTGTACGGCCTGCAGAACGATAGCGGAGACGCCGGTCGTTTCCACCGCGTAGTGGGCGCCTTTACCGGTGATTTGTTTAATCACGGCGACGGCATCCTGTTCCTTGCCGTTGATCTGATGGGTGGCGCCCAGTTCGCCCGCCAGGGCGAGGCGGCTGGCATGGATATCCACCGCGATAATCTGCGAACAGCCGGTTAATTTCGCTGCCATGATGGCGCTGAGCCCCACCGCGCCGCAGCCAAACACCACCAGCGATTCGCCGACCACCGGTTTCAGGCGGTTGAGCACCGTCCCGCTACCGGTCTGGATACCGCAGCCCAGCGGGCCGAGCAGGGTGAGATCAACCTCCGGGTCGACCACGACCGCGTTGCTGGCGCGGGTGACCACATACTGGCTGAAAGACGACTGGCCAAAGAACAGGGACAGATCCTGGTCTCCCAGCCGGTAGGGGGTGGTGCCATCCTCGCGTCGGCCGCCAAAATTAAGCGTATTAAAATCTTCGCAAGCCGAAGGGTGGTTGCTTAAACAATTTTCGCAGTGGTGGCAGGCGGCGTAGCTGAGCACCACGTGGTCTCCTACTCTGATGCCGCTAACCGCCTCGCCGACGCTGGCAACGATCCCGGCGCCTTCATGGCCGAGGATCGCCGGCATAGGCACCACCCCGGGGTTGTCGCGCATCACGGCGTCGGTATGGCAGACGCCGGTGGCGACAATTTTCACTAATATCTCGTCCTTCCCCGGCGGGGCGACCTCGACGTCTTTGATGACAAAAGGCTGCTGGTAGCCCAGCGTGACGGCTGCTTTCACTTGCATGGCATGACTCCTGAATGAATTCCCTGGAGAGCGTGGCGGGACAGCCCGAACGGCTCTCCCCTGTTGGCCGCTAACGTGAAGAAAGATAGCGGTTATCGGGGAAAAGTTAGCACCAGGCGCGATGGAAATTTGCGCGAATCGTGCCGAAAAAACGCGCGCGGCGAGGAGCGATACATGGGGTGAATATTCAGCACTGGAGAATAGATTTCCCTTGAATAGTCAGGGGTAAAAAGCGGCAGGCAGCGTGTATGCCCAGGCTACACGTCAGAGGAAATGAAAAAAACAGGCTGTTCCTCTGGACAGGGCTTTTTTACCTTTTTTCTGCTGGCAACAATTGGATTATTAATCGTTTTTGTCTAGAGTGGGCGGAAATTATCACGCAGCGTGATGACGCGTTGCGAATCAATTCACCCGTGCAGAAGGACGCTTTCTCAGGCATGAACCGCAGACGTTTTCTTAAATCTTCCATGGCTGTTGCCGCCGTATGCGGAACGTCAGGAGTCGCTTCCTTATTCAGTCAGGCCGCTTTTGCCGAAGACGCGGGCATTGCCGACGGGCAAACGCGTCGTTTTGATTATGCTGTTCTGCAGGCGATGGCTCACGATCTGGCGCGCCAGCCATGGGGCGGCGCCCCGCGCGATCTGCCGCCGACGCTCGCCAATCTCACCCCGCAGGCCTATAACAGCATCCAGTACGATGCCAACCACTCGCTGTGGAACAATATTGAAGAGCGTAAGCTGGACATCCAGTTTTTCCACGTCGGGATGGGGTTCCGTCGCCGCGTGCGGATGTTCTCTTTAGACGCCAGCACCCAGCAGGCGCGCGAGATCCACTTCCGTCCGGAGCTGTTTAAGTACAATGACGCCGGTGTGGATACCCGTCAGCTGGAAGGACAGTCTGACCTCGGCTTCGCCGGGTTCCGGGTGTTTAAAGCGCCGGAGCTGGCGCGCCGCGATATCGTGGCGTTCCTCGGCGCCAGCTACTTCCGCGCGGTAGACAGCACCTATCAGTATGGCTTGTCGGCCCGCGGTCTGGCGGTGGATACCTTTACCGATACCCCGGAAGAGTTTCCCGACTTTACGTCGTTCTGGTTCGAAACGGTCAAAGGGGACGCCACGGTGTTTACCGTTTACGCGCTGCTGGACAGCCCGAGCATCACTGGCGCCTACAAGTTCACCATCCACTGCCAGGATACCCAGGTTATCATGGACGTGGAAAACCACCTTTACGCCCGCAAGGATATCAAACAGCTGGGTATCGCGCCGATGACCAGTATGTTCAGCTGCGGCAATAATGAGCGGCGGATGTGCGACACCATCCATCCGCAAATCCACGACTCCGATCGGCTGTCAATGTGGTTGGGCAACGGGGAATGGGTCTGCCGGCCGCTGAATAACCCGCAGAAGCTGCAGTTCAATGCCTTCCAGGACAAGAACCCGCGCGGCTTTGGTCTGTTGCAGCTGGACCGTGATTTCTCCCACTACCAGGATGTGATGGGCTGGTATAACAAGCGTCCCAGCCTGTGGGTTGAGCCGCGTAACCAGTGGGGCAAAGGGGCGGTCAGCCTGATGGAGATCCCAACTACCGGCGAAACGCTGGATAATATCGTCTGCTTCTGGCAGCCGGAAAAGGCGGTGAAGGCGGGCGACGAACTGGACTTCCGCTACCGTCTTTACTGGAGCGCGCAGCCGCCGGTGAGCACTCCGCTGGCGCGCGTTCTGGCCACCCGCACCGGGATGGGGGGCTTCCCCGAAGGATGGGCGCCGGGTGAACACTACCCGGATAAGTGGGCGCGTCGTTTTGCCATCGACTTTGTCGGCGGCGATTTGAAGGCGGCCGCGCCGCGCGGTATTGAACCGGTGATCACCCTCTCCAGCGGGGAAGCGAAGCAGATTGAGATCCTCTACGTCGAGCCGTTCGATGGCTACCGGATCCTTTTCGACTGGTATCCGACCACCGACTCAACCGACCCGGTGGAGATGCGTCTGTTCCTGCGCTGTCAGGGAGAAGCCATCAGCGAAACCTGGCTCTATCAGTATTTCCCGCCGGCAGCAGATAAACGCAACTACGTTGACGATCGGATCATGAAATAACCCTGAGTCACCCGACGCCCGCAGGCAGTCCCTGCGGGCCAGAAGAGAGCGCTATGACCGCAGATATCCCAGCAGTACCTGAGTCGATCCCGGTAACCGACGCGCTGACGCTAATCGCCATTGATGAGCGCTACGTTAGCGACCTGCACCAGCTGGTGGTCAAAAACCAGCGCTGGCTACAGCAGTCGCTCAGTTGGCCCGCCGAGGTGCGCAGCGAAGACGAGACCCGCCGTCATGTGCAGGGCAACGTGATGCTGCATCAGCGGGATTACGCCAAAATGTTTTTGCTGTTTCTCGATAAGCAGCTAGTCGGGGTCCTGTCGTTCAATCAGATCGAGCCGCAGAATAAAACGGCCTATATTGGCTACTGGATCGATGAAGAGCACCAGGGGCAAGGGCTGCTTTCCCGTTCATTACAGGCCTTTATCCGCCATTATGCCGCCAGCGGGCTGGTGCGCCGGTTTGTGATCAAATGCCGGGTGGCGAACACCCGCAGCAACCAGGTAGCGTTGCGCAACGGGTTTGTTCTGGAAGGCTGTCTCCGACAAGCCGAGTATCTGAACGGTAGCTATGACGATCAGAATATCTACGCCCGCATTATTGACCGCGATGAGGCATTAAAGCGCGCCTAACAGCGGCGTGCGGGTGATGTGCTGCTGGCCGTCAAGCGTTTTCGGGCCGCGCAGATGAATGGCCTCTCCCTCCTGTGCGGCAATCTGCACCTCGTCATTGATGGAGACCTGGTGCTCAACGATCACATCGCCGGTGATGACTGTCCGCCCCTGGATCAGCACATCGTCGTCGAGCAGAATCGGACCACCTCGCAGCTGCGCCTCGCCGCCGACCATCGCCCGATGCTTCAGCAGGCAGTTGCCTTCAATCACCGCATTCTCTGCCACCTGCGAACTGTAGCGCACGGTGGGAATGGCATCCTCTCCGCGACCGGCGATCAGGCGCGCGTGCCCGTATACCCGGGCGTTATCGCATACCCAGACGTCGTTTTCTTCGTTCCCTTCAAGTCTTGCCTGGTCAAACACTTCCGCCCGATGTTCGACAAACGCATGCTCAACGAAGGCATCGCCGTAGATTTGCGCCTGGTGGAGAATGCGCGAGGCGCTGACGATGGCTCGCTGATAGATCTGCAGGACTTTGTCGCGATCGGCGGTTAACCCGCGCGCGGCAATCACCTGGCAGTGGGGGAGAAGACGCGCCTCGTCGGCAAGGCGACAATAACCGCGCACCTGGCTCTGCGTAACCGTGACGTTGTCACTGATCTGCGCGTGATGGCTGATCTGCGCGGCGTGAATGCAGGCCTGTCCGCCGATGGTGGCCTCATGGCTGACCACGCAGAACCCGGTTAAGCGGGCGTCGTCGCGGATGCGCGCCCCGGCGAAGACCACGCTGTTGACATCGTAGATCCAGCACTCCCCCTGCTGGCTGAGAGCGCATTCCTCATCCACCCAGCCGCCTTCGCTGCCCGCTTTAACGTCAGCGAAATCAATAAGCGCCACGATCTGGCGCAGGGTGACGCTTTGTTTGCCATGCTCTTCCTCATAACAATACTGCCGGGTCTGTTCGCTGAGACGGTATTTACGCATGGCCGATCCTTATTACTTATGGTTAACATAAACATAGCAAAGATCGCCATAGCGCGCGGGATAAGGTTCCTTTAGAATGCAACTTCAAATTAAATTGATATCATCAATAAAATGAATAAAACGCAAACGCCGCGGCAGGTGCTAAACCTGCCGGCGGGTTATTTTGGCATGGTGCTCGGCACCATCGGAATGGGCTTCGCCTGGCGTTACGCCAGCACCCTTTGGCCGGTCAGCCGCAGCATTGGTGATGGGCTGGTGACGCTGGCGATGGCGATGTGGGTCCTGCTCAGCATGGCGTTTATCAGCCGGGCGATCCGCTTTCCGGCGAGCGTGCTGCGGGAGATGCGTCATCCGGTGAGCAGCAGCTTCGTCAGCCTGTTTCCGGCCACCACGCTGTTGGTGGCGATTGGTTTGGTTCCCTGGTGCCGGCCGCTGGCGATCGGGCTGTTTGTGCCGGGCGTGGCGCTGCAGCTCGCCTATGCCGCCTGGCAAAGCGGTGGGCTATGGCGGGGGAACCATCCTCGCGAGGCCACCACGCCGGGGCTGTATCTGCCCACGGTGGCGAATAATTTTATCAGCGCGATGGCCTGCGGCGCGCTGGGGTTTACCGACGCCGGACTGGTGTTCCTTGGCGCCGGGGTCTTCTCCTGGCTGAGCCTCGAGCCGGCGATCCTCCAGCGTCTGCGCAGCGCAGGCGAGCTGCCGACGCCGCTGCGCACCTCGCTGGGGATCCAGCTGGCGCCTGCGCTGGTGGCCTGCAGCGCCTGGCTCAGCGTCAACGGCGGGGAGGCCGATACCTTCGCTAAGCTGCTGTTTGGTTACGGCCTGCTGCAGCTGCTGTTTATGCTCCGTCTGATGCCCTGGTATCTTCGTCAGCCGTTCAATGCTTCTTTCTGGAGCTTTTCGTTCGGCATTTCCGCGCTGGCCACCACCGGTCTGCATCTCGGCCAGGCCAGGGGAGACGGCTTTTTTCATCATCTGGCGATGCCGCTATTTATTTTTAGCAATCTGGTTGTCGGCCTGCTGCTGCTGCGTACAGCGTTGCTGTTGGTCAGCGGGAAACTGTTGCTCCAGGTCGACCGGGAAACACTCCTGAATAAGAAGGAAGGATCATGACAAAGCGTGACGCGGATTATTTTAGTCAAAAATACAGCCTGACCCGCACCCATTCCGAGGTGCTGCATGCCGCGACGATTGTGCCGCCGGGGCGGGCGCTGGATCTGGGCTGCGGCAACGGGCGTAACAGCCTTTATCTGGCGGCGAACGGCTTCGCGGTGACGGCGTGGGATAAAAATCCGATGAGCGTCAACAATCTGGAAAGTATTCGCGCCGCCGAGCGACTGGATAATCTGCAAACGGCGGTGAAAGACCTCAACAGCCTGAGCTTTGATGGCGAGTATGACCTGATCCTCTCCACCGTAGTGATGATGTTCCTCGAGCCTGACACCATCCCGGGCCTGATCGCCAATATGCAGCGCTGCACCGCCGCCGGCGGCTATAACCTGATTGTGGCGGCGATGGATACCGAAGACTATCCCTGCACCGTCGGCTTCCCGTTTGCCTTTAAACCTGATGAGCTTCGTGATTATTACCAGGGCTGGGAGCTGCTGAAATACAATGAGGACGTCGGCGAGCTGCATCGCACCGACGCCAACGGCAATCGCATCAAATTGCGCTTCGCCACCCTGTTGGCGCGCAAGCCTGCCTGATTCGCCGCGGCGTGGGAAGCTGAGCATGGCCCGCGCCGCATTCCCCGCCAGAGCCTGGGCAAGACAGAGACCCGTTGCGGCGAAAATGAGCCTGGAAAACCGCGCGATACCCCTTTTAAGTGATTATTTATTAACGTAATGTTCAGGCCATCAATATTTATAAATCTTCCTTGACGAAGCCCTTTTTTTGTCACAAAACTAGTGGGTCCTATTTGCTATAACGTCTGCCGAAAAAAAAACTGCATTTACAGGGATCTCTCTATGCGTACTCGCGTTTTACTGAAAGTCGCCGCTCTGGCGGGAATATTGGCGTTGACCGGCTGCGCGGCGAAAGTGGCGCAACCGGATCAGTATTCGGGCTTCTTAAAAGATTATTCCAGTTTGAAAGAAACGACCTCTGCCTCCGGCAAGCCGGAGCTGCGCTGGATCGATCCGAACTTCAATCCGGCCAACTATGACAATATCGTTTATCACCCGGTGACCTACTATCCGGTACCGAAGCCGACCACCCAGGTAGGGGAGAAGGCGCTGCAGGATATTCTTAACTACACCAACAAAGAGCTGAAACAGGCTATTTCCGAGCGTAAACCGCTGGCCACTACCGCCGGCAAGCGCAGCCTCATCTTCCGCGGGGCGATCACCGGGGTGGACTCCAGCAAAGAGGGGCTGCAGTTCTATGAAGTGATCCCGGTCGCTATGATTGTCGCCGGCACCCAGGCCGCCACCGGCCATCGTACCATGGACACCGATCTGTACTTTGAGGCGGAGGTCATTGACGCCAGCACCAATAAGCCGGTCATCAAGGTCGTACGTAAAGGGGAAGGCAAAACCCTGGCGAATGAGAATACACCGCTGACCGTCGATACCCTGAAGCAGGTTATCGATGATATGGCGGTCGACGCCGTTAAATTCGATCCCTCTCAGCGTTAATCGTGCCAGCGCCGTCTGACGACGGCGCTGTTTTTCTTCAGCCTCCTCAGGCCAGCCTTCGGCGCAGCAATAGCTGTTCCGGTTTGGCAAACATCACCATGTTACCCAGCAGGATCAGCGCCAGCCCGATCACGGCGTTGCTGTGCCAGACATACCCTTCATAGACGGTGGAAATGGATAAGGCGACCAGCGGAAACAGCAACGTACTGTAGGCGGCTTTGCTGGCGCCGATGCGCCCCACGAGAGTGAAATAGGCGCCAAAGGCGATGACCGAGCCGAACAGCGCCAGGTAAAGCAGGGCGCCCAGATAGCTGACGGTCCATTCTGGCATAAAATTATCGCCGCGCAGCAGAGCGATCGCCCCCATCACCAGCGTGCCGTAGAGCATCGCCCAGCTGTTGGTGGTCAGCGTTTCCAGCCCGCGGCGCTGGTGGCGAATACTGAACATATTGCCGAGCGAAAAACCGTAGGTACCCAGGGCGCTCAGCCCGATCCCCCACAGCAGCGAGGCGTTCAGTCCGTTGGCCAGCAGGTCGTCCCAGAACAGGATGACGATACCGGCGAGACCCAGCGCGGCGGCGGCCCAGAAGCGGCCCGGCGGCTGCTGGCGGAAAAAGAGAAAGCTGTTGATGGCGTTAAACAGTACCGCCATCGAAAAGATCACCGATTCCAGACCGGTATTGATCCAGGCGGCGGCGGTATAAAAACACCAGAAATTAAAGCAGAAGACGCAGCAGCCCTGCAGCAGGCAGCAGAGATGATCTTTCGCGCCCAGCGGCCGCAGGCGTCGTGTGACGAGCAGAATCGCCAGCATCGTGACGCTGGCTACGGCGAAACGCCAGAAAATCGATACCGGCGCGGCCACCGGTCCCTGTTGTAAAAAAATCGCAATCCACGTTGTACCCCAGATCACGACAACGAGTGCATAGAGTAATGCGTTCACCCTGGTTCTCCTCTACCTGTTGATGGGAGGAGTATGCCGGCTGCCGCCTGCTGCGGCTTTCACCGGTTTGTTGTCGGCTTGCAAATTCTTGCGCTTATTTGCCATCCGCTGGCGGTGAGGACTGGAAACCGCGCCGTAGTCTCCCTAGACTAGGGCTTTTACAGACAATGTGTGAAGACGATGGGTTACGGGACATTTGAAACATTACGGCGACAGAACGCGGTGCTGAAGGGAACCGTGGAGCTGAATTCCGGTATTCAACTGGCCGCCTGGTATAACAATTGCGATACCGTGACGGTGCGCAGCGACCATCATACTTTAAGTCTGTACGTCGCTGATGGCTACGAAAGCTATCAAAAGACGCCGCACGGCTGGAAAAATGGCGGCGGCCCGGATCGTTTTTGTCTGATGCCGAAAGGCGATGAAAGCGTATGGGATATCCGCGGCGATCTGTCGTTTGTGCATCTTTACTGTACCGATGCGCACCTGCGTCGCGTCGGCGAGGAGGTGTGGGACCGCAGCCCGGCGAACTTCACCCTGCAGGAAAAGACCTTCGCCAGCGATGATAAAATCACCGCAGTGTATCGTCAGTTTTTGCTGGCTAACGACTGGCGGCAGCCGGCGAACCAGCTGACCCTCAGCGCCGCCAGCAGCTTACTGCTTACCCATCTGATCCAGCACTATTCCACCGTGCAGTGGCGTTTGCCGACGGTCACCGGCGGGCTGGCGCCAGGCGTAAAGCGTCACGTACTGGCCTGGATCGATGCTCATCTCGATCAGCCCTTGACCCTGGCCGACCTGGCGCAGCAGGCGGGTCTGAGTGAGTTTCATTTTGCTCGTATGTTTCGTCAGTCGCTAAATATGGCTCCGCATCAGTACGTCATGCAGCAGCGAATGGCGAAGGCGCAAAACCTGATCTGCCATAGCGCGCTGCCGTTAACCGAGATAGCGCTGGCCTGTGGTTTTAGCTCCCCCAGCCATTTCAGCCATCGGGTCAAAGCCGCCACCGGCCTGACGCCCTCCCAGCTACGGGCGGCGCAGCGCGGATAGCACGCCGTAACTCACCCCGCCGAGCACCACGCCCCAGAAGGCGGAGCCAATTCCCGCCAGCGTCACCCCGCTGGCGGTGACCAGGAAGGTTAGCACTGCCGCATCGCGCTCACTGGCCTGATGCACTGCCTGAAACAGACTCCCGCCGATGGTGCCGAGCAGCGCCAGACCCGCCAGCATCTGGATCCACGCCGGCGGCAGGGCCGACATCAGGGCGGTGATTGACCCGCCGAACAGACCGGCCAGCAGATAAAAACCGCCCGCGGCTATGGCCGCCAGCCAGCGCTGGTTCGGATCCGGGTGCGCCTCCGGGCTCTGGCATATGGCGGCGGTGATCGCCGCGATGCAGATGGAATAAACCCCAAACGGCGCCAGCAGTAGTGCCAACCCCCCGCAAACGACGATCAGTGCGGAGACCGGTACGGTATAGCCTGATGCCTGCAGGGTGGCGAACCCTGGAGCGTTCTGCGAGGCCATGGTGACGAGGAAGAACGGCAGACCGACGCTGAGCAAAAGCGCCGGAGTAAACTGCGGGGCGACCCATTCCGGCGTCACAAATGCCAGCGGCACGGCGGCGCTAGCCACATCCCCGGACGCCGCCGCAATCAGCGCTCCAATCACCAGCGCGGCCACCACGGCGAAGCGGGGCCACAGCGCTTTACACAGCAGCCAGGCGGCGAGCATCCCGCCGCACAGCGGCAGATGATCCTGTAAGCCGGCGAAGGCCTGCAAACCAAACCGTAGCAGGATCCCAGCCAGCATCGCGGCGGCCAGCGAATGGGGAATGATCTTCATCAGCCGGGCAAACAGGCCGGTGGCGCCGCAGATAACGATCAGCGCGTTGGCGAAAATAAAGATCCCCACGGCCTCGGCGAGGGTCACCCCCTGCAGGCCGCTAACTAACAGCGCAGCGCCCGGCGTTGACCAGGCGGTGAGCACAGGAACTTTCCGCCAGGCGCTCAGCGCGAGAGTACTGATGCCCATGGCGAGGCCAAGAGCCGTCATCCAGCCGGCGATCTGCCCGGGGGTAGCGCCGGCCGCGGCGGCGGCCTGCCAGATGATGGCGGCGGAGCTGGCGTACCCCACCAACACGGCGACGAAGCCAGCGAACAGAGTGGGAAGCGGAAGACTAAACGAGCGCATCGATGATTCTCATGTGCGTTATAACATCCATTCACTGTATCATTGTGCGTTATAACGCACAAGCGGTGGTTCGCGCAGCTACCCTGGGAGAAAAACTCGCCGCCAGTGGCGTACGATGCCGTTAAACGTCCTGAAAAAATCAGACAAATGGCGGTATACTTTGCGCAGTAAAAACGGGAGGAAGGATGAATATTGCGCAACATCTGGCGGCAACGCTTAAAACCCTGCGCCAGCAGCGAGGCTGGAGCCTGTCGCGACTGGCGGAAGAGACCGGGGTGTCGAAAGCCATGCTCGGGCAGATTGAGCGGAATGAATCAAGTCCAACGGTGGCGACGCTGTGGAAGATTGCCACCGGGCTGAACGTACCGTTTTCGGCGTTCATCGTCCCGGACGCCAGCGCCGCGCCCTCCGCGTTTGATCCGCAGCAGCAGGCGATGGTGGTGACGCCAGTATTCCCGTGGGATCCCGAGCTGCGCTTTGACCATTTTTCGATAACCCTTGCCCCCGGCGCGCTGAGCGAATCAACGCCGCATGAGAAAGGGGTGATTGAGCATGTGGTAGTGATAAGTGGTACGCTGGATTTGTGCTTACAAGGGGAGTGGCACTCGCTGCAGGCGGGTGAGGGTAGGCGTTTCGCCGGCGACGCGACGCATGCGTATCGTAACCGCGGCGCCCAGGCGGCCCATTTCCATTCTCTTATCCATTATCCAAAAGAAAAAACCGCGAGCGAACCCGCGGCCAGACAAGATGACTGATGATAACCACTCACAACGTGACGAGGAAAATCCGGAATACGTGATGACAGTACTCTTCGCCGTGATTTGAGGGAAATATCTTTTCCGTCAATACTTTGTTGAAAAGTGAAAATTCGTCGTCGCGCGACGGCGGAAAAGGTTTTCGTCTGCGCCCGGTTCTGACTACAATAGCCGCCATTTCGACCCCCTTATACTGGATAACAACACGCGTATGCGCCTGCACAATCATCGTCTTGAACTTCTTAGTCCTGCCCGCGACGCCGGTATCGCTCGCGAAGCGATCCTTCACGGCGCCGATGCCGTTTACATCGGTGGACCTGGCTTTGGCGCCCGCCACAACGCCAGCAACAGTCTGAGCGATATCGCCGGGCTGGTGCCTTTCGCTCATCGCTTTGGCGCAAAGGTATTTGTGACGCTGAACACCATTCTGCATGACGATGAACTGGAGCCGGCGCAGCGGCTGATTACCGATCTCTACGACGCAGGCGTCGATGCGCTGATCGTCCAGGATATGGGGATCATGGAGCTGGATCTGCCGCCGATTGAGCTGCACGCCAGCACCCAGTGCGATATTCGCAGTGTGGAAAAAGCGAAGTTTCTCTCCGACGCCGGCTTCAGTCAGATCGTGCTGGCGCGCGAACTGAACCTCAGTCAAATCAAAGCCATTTACGACCACACTGACGCCACTATCGAATTCTTTATCCATGGCGCGCTGTGCGTGGCCTATTCCGGGCAGTGTTACATTTCGCACGCCCAGACCGGACGCAGCGCCAACCGCGGCGACTGCTCGCAGGCTTGCCGCTTGCCGTATACCCTGAAGGACGATCAGGGGCGGGTGGTGGCCTATGAGAAACATCTCCTGTCGATGAAGGATAACGATCAGACCGCCAACCTGGCGGCGCTGATCGACGCTGGCGTACGCTCCTTCAAAATTGAAGGCCGTTACAAAGACATGAGTTATGTGAAAAACATCACTGCGCACTATCGTCAAATGCTGGATGCCATTATCGAAGATCGCGGCGACCTGGCGCGCGCCTCGGCTGGACGCACCGAGCATTTCTTTATCCCGTCCACGGATAAAACCTTCCACCGGGGCAGCACTGACTACTTTGTTAATGCCCGCAAAGGCGATATCGGCGCCTTTGATTCGCCGAAATTTATCGGCCTGCCGGTGGGTGAAGTTCTGAAGGTAGGCAAAGACCATCTCGACGTTGAAGTCAGTGAACCGTTAACCAACGGCGATGGTCTCAACGTGATGATTAAGCGCGAAGTGGTGGGCTTCCGTGCTAATACCGTGGAAAAAACCGGCGAAAACCGTTATCGGGTATGGCCGAACGAGATGCCAGCGGATCTGCATAAAGTGCGCCCCCATCAGCCGCTCAACCGCAACCTCGATCATAACTGGCAACAGGCGCTGCTAAAGACCTCCAGCGAACGCCGCATCGCGGTAGATGTGACGTTGAGCGGCTGGCAGGAGCAGCTGGTTCTCACCATGACCTGTGAAGATGGCGTCAGCGTGACCCACACCCTTGACGGGGAGTTCGCCGAAGCTAACCAGGCGGAGAAAGCGCTGGCCAACCTGCGTGACGGTGTCACAAAACTGGGGCAAACCATCTACTATGCGCGCGAGGTGCAGGTTAATCTGCCGCCGCTGTTTGTGCCCAACAGCCTGCTCAACCAGCTGCGTCGGGAAACTGCGGAGATGCTGGATGAAGCGCGCCTCAACGCCTGGCAGCGCGGCACCCGCAAGCCGGTCTCCGTACCGCCGCCGGTCTACCCGGAGACCCATCTCTCCTTCCTCGCCAACGTCTATAACCACAAGGCGCGGGCGTTCTACCAGCGCTATGGCGTACAGCTGATCGACGCCGCCTATGAAGCGCACGAAGAGAAGGGCGATGTGCCGGTGATGATCACTAAGCATTGTCTGCGGTTCGCCTTCAACCTCTGCCCGAAGCAGGCGAAAGGCTCCATCAAGAGCTGGAAAGCCACGCCGATGCAGCTGATCCATGGCGATGAGGTCCTGACCCTGAAGTTTGACTGCCGTCCGTGCGAAATGCACGTGGTCGGCAAGATCAAAAACCATATCCTCAAAATGCCGCACCCGGGCAGCATTGTGGCCTCCGTCAGCCCGGACGATCTGATGAAGACGCTGCCGAAGCGCAAAGGGGCCTGATTCGAGTCGATGCTATTGGCAGGATGCCCGCGGTTTACGGTCGTCCTGCCAGCGGTGATGTTCGCGCAGGTCTGCGGCGGCCTCCTCGTGCTGGCTGCGAAGCTCATCGCTATCCGCTTCGTGCAGCAGCTGCTGTTCGAGACTTTGCACCGGAAAGTACTCGTGTCCCTGACGATGGGCCAACAGATGCCCGGAAAATAATGCGCACAGCAACAGCAGGGCGCTTATGCTTCTCTTTAACATACCTTTTCTCGACGGAACAATGGCGTGGACATACTATGTCAGGCGCAATGCAGGCTTTTTTTCGGGCATCTCAAAGAACGGCAAGAGTTTGTCAACGATGGCTGACGAAGGATGAAAAAAGGCCTGACGCGGAAGCCAGGCCAGAGTGTTACGCTTTCGGCGGCAGCGGTTTCCCGCTGTGCTCGCTCCCTTTTGGCGGCTGCTTGCCGTTGTGCTGCGGCTGTTTACCGTCGTGCTGCGGCTGTTTGCCGTCTCGTTGTGGCTGTTTGCCGTCTCGTTGTGGCTGTTTGCTGTTGTATTGCGCTTGCTTACCTTCGTGTTGGCCGTTTTTCACCGGCGGTTTACCCTGATGCTGCGCGCCTTTTTCCGGCGGCGGCGGGTTGTCGGCAGCAAAAGCCCATGACGACATTCCCAGCGTCATTACGGCGGAGAGTAAAGCTAACTTCTTCATAGCAATATCCTTTCTTCAGATGTATCGCCGTATTTCATCAGGCAAAAGTGAAGATAAGATGGAGAAGTCCCTTTTCGGACCTCTCTGCATCCACCCTCAGACTTTTAGCCCTGCGGCGGTCATCAGCAGGCGAAACAGCAGGCTTATGGCGGCCAGCGTCAGTACGCTGCCTACCCAGAGCGCGATCAGCCACAGCAGACGTTTAGGCCAGGCAGTACGCATCAGTGATATCCCTCCCCGGGCTGAACTTTGCCGCGGAACACGTAATAGCTCCAGCAGGTGTAGCCAAGAATGACCGGAATAATCAGCAGGGCGCCCACCAGCATAAAGCCCTGGCTTTGCGGGGGAGCGGCAGCCTGCCACAGCGTGATGGCCGGCGGGATAATATGCGGCCAGATGCTGATCCCCAGTCCGCTGAAGCCGAGAAAGACCAGGCCCAGCGTCAGCGTGAAGGGCGAAACATGGCGGTCGCGCTGATGCAGCGTGCGCCACAGCCAGCCGCTAACGAGGATCACCAGCAGCGGTACCGGCAGCAGGAAATTGAGATTCGGCAGGCTGAACCAGCGGGCAGCAATCGCCGGGTGCGCCAGCGGAGTCCACAGGCTGATGACGGCAAACACCGCCAGCAGGGCACCCAGCAACTGCCGCGATGCGCTGCGCATTCTCTGCTGCAGCGCACCTTCACTTTTCATCACCAGCCAGGTGGCGCCGAGCAGCGCATAGGCCACGCACAGTCCGAGTCCGCAGAACAGGCTGAACGGGGTCAGCCAGTCAAACATGCCGCCGCTGAAGGCGCGACCGCTGACGGTGAAACCGTTGATCACCGCCCCGACCACCACGCCCTGGCTGAAGGTTGCCAGCAGGGAGCCGCCAAAAAAGGCGCGATCCCAGAATGGCCGGTGCGACGGCGTAGCCTGGAAGCGAAACTCAAAGGCGACGCCGCGAAAAATCAGGCCGATCAGCATCAGGGTCAGGGGGATCGACAGGGCGTCGATGATCACCGCGTAGGCGAGGGGAAAGGCGCCAAACAGGCCGGCGCCGCCGAGCACCAGCCAGGTTTCATTGCCATCCCATACCGGCGCGACGCTGTTGACCATTACGTCGCGATCCCCGCCGCCCCGCACCGTGCTGAACAGCAGGCCGATGCCCAGATCAAAGCCATCCATGACGATGTACATCAGCGTGGCAAAGACGATAATCACGAACCAGATCACCGATAATTCGATACCCATTAGCGGGACTCCTTCTGCAGATAACCTTCAGTGGCGGCGGACAGCGGGCGGGCTGGCGTACCGGTTGTCGCCGGGAGCATCTCCTGCGGCCCCTTGCGGATCAGGCGCAGCATATAGCTGTAGCCGACGCCGAAGACGGCGCTGTACACTACGATAAAGGTCAATAAACTGACCGACATATGCAGATCGCCATGAGCGGAAACGGCATCGGCGGTGCGCTGAACGCCATACACGACCCAGGGTTGGCGGCCCACCTCGGTGGTCACCCAGCCGGCGAGAATAGCGATCAGTCCGGATGGCCCCATCCACAGGGCAAAACGCAGAAACGGCCGCGAGTGGTATAGCCGGTCACCGCGACGCAGCCACAGGGCCAGCACGCCCAGCAGCAGCATCAACATGCCCAGCCCGGCCATCAGGCGAAATGACCAGAACACCACAGTAGAATTCGGGCGCTCCTCAGGAGCGAACTCTTTCAACGCCGGCACCTGTTTATCAAGACTGTGGGTGAGGATCAGACTGCCCAGGGCCGGTATCTCAAGCCCGTAGCGGGTGCGCTCCTGGTCCATATCGGGCCAGCCAAACAGCAGCAACGGCGTTGGCTCACCCGGCGGATTTTCCCAGTGCCCCTCAATGGCGGCGATTTTCGCCGGCTGGTGCTTCAGGGTATTCAGGCCATGCATATCGCCGATCAGCGCCTGGACGGGGGCGACCAGCAGCGTCATCCATAGCGCCATCGAGAACATCTTACGGATCGCCGGCGACTGATTGCCGCGCAGCAGATGCCAGGCCGCCGAGGCGCCGACAAACAGCGCGCTACTGAGAAACGCCGCTACTGTCATATGCAATAATCGGTAGGGGAACGACGGATTAAAGATCACCGCCAGCCAGTCGACGGGCACGACCTGGCCATCAACGATCTCAAACCCCTGCGGGGTCTGCATCCAGCTGTTAGAGGCGAGGATCCAGAAGGTGGAGATGATAGTACCCAGCGCCACCATGCAGGTGGCGAAAAAGTGCAGCCCCGGCCCCACGCGGTTCC
>OFOU01000410.1_pt1 | contig 36994 bp, 28 predicted proteins | sample 1542061 | NCBI WGS metagenome assembly OFOU01 (sample SAMN04209239, study PRJEB22552) | human gut metagenome | biome: gut; material: feces | host: Homo sapiens | place: USA: Oklahoma
GGATGGTCTCTATGAGGGCTTCCTCGCTCATGGGCTCCACAATGCCGCTGGTGCCCAGGATCGAGATCCCCCCGGTGATCCCAAGAACTGGATTAAAGGTCTTTTCCGCCGTCTTCTCTCCTCCGGGAACAAAGATCAGGATCTTCACTGTCCGGTCCAGCCCGGCCTCCTCTAAGACCTCTGCAACAGCAGTCTCGATCATCCTCCGGGGAACGGAATTGATGGCCGCCGCTCCCACCGGCTGGTCCAGGCCTGCCTTTGTCACCCGGCCCACGCCTTCTCCTCCGTCAATGATCACCCGGGCATTCCCTGTGTTTTCCGGCAGGAACCTGGCCTGGGCAAAGACCAGAAGGCCATCGGTCACATCCGGATCATCCCCGGCATCCTTTTTTACTGCACAGGAGGCGGCGCCGTTCCCTGCTTTTTTCTCCATCAGCGGGACCCGCACCATCTGGCCCGCCGGGGTCATAAGCTCCGCCGTTTCCGGCCATATGCCAGAGACCAGGAAGGAGACGGCTCCCTGGGCTGCCAGGGCCGCGCAGGTGCCGGTGGTATACCCCCGCCTCAGCATTTTTTTATCCTTATAAACGAGAGCTTCCATGGTCCCAGTCCTCAAGAATTGCTGATAAAAGGCCGTCGGCCGTATAGTCCCTGGCGATCTTCATGCGCCGGATCCCAAAGGCGCTTAAGGCCTCCGCCGTGGCCTTCCCGATGCACACCGGGCAGGGACCTGTTTCCAGGAGCCTTCTTTTTTCATCCGCAAGCTCTCCAAAAAAGCCACGGACGCCGGAGCCGCTTTCAAAGGTAAGGTAATGGAGCCTGGAAAGCTCCGAAAGCGCTTCCCTGCCCACTGGCTCCGCCTCCACGTCGTAGACAGGAACATCCAGGACAGAGATCCCCCCCTGGCACAATGCCTCCCTCAGGATGGGGGAGCCCATTCTGGCCCTGGGGATCAGCACAGATTCTCCGGGACGGATCCGGCTTAAGAGCCCCCGGGCCAGGGCCTCTGTGGTATATTCCTCCGGCATATAGTCCGGGAAAAGGCCCTGCTCCTCCAGGGCCTTTCCGGTGCCGCTGCCCACCACGGCAAATTTCACATGGCCCAGGGCCCTGAGATCCATCCGGCCCTCCCTCATGGCCTCAAAAAAGATCCGGACGCCGTTGGTGCTGGTAAAGATGATCCAGGAGACTTGATCCAGCCAGTCCAGGTGCCCGGACAATCCCTCTTTATTTAACGGTACGATCCTGGAGATTCCTGCCCGGACCACCGACGCTCCCTGGGATACGAGCTTTTCTGAAAGCTTGTTCCACATGCCGTCCGTCCCGGTGATCCCCACCAGGGCTCCGCTCAGGGGAAGCTCTTTTTTACAGGTCATGGAAAAAGCGGCCACCGGGCCCACCACGATGATCCCCGGCGGTTTCAGACCAGCCCTTCGTACAGCCTCTGGAAGAGACGAAAGCGCCGCCCGGACGCACCGGCTGTCCGGCAGGGTCCCGTTGGTGACCACTGCCGCCGGAGTCCGGGGATCCTTTCCGTATTTTATAAGATTTTCCACGATCTTTTCCAGGTTAGAGAGACCCATGAGAAAAATGAGGGTCCCCGGAAGGCGGGCGTACTGGTCAAAGCCTCCGGTAAGACTGTCCCCGTCTCCGGCTCCCACCGCCGTGTGGCCTGTGATCACATGGAAGCTCTGGCCTACCCCACGGTGGGTCACCGGGATCCCGGCGTGGGAAAGGGCCGCAATGGCCGACGTCACGCCGGGGACCACCTCATAGGGGATCCCATGGGCAGAGAGGCTCTGGATCTCCTCTCCGCCCCGGCCAAAGACAAAGGGATCTCCGCCCTTTAAACGGATCACCCGCTTTCCCTTTAACGCCCACTCCACCAGGATCCCGTTGATCTCCTCCTGGGTCCTGCTGTGACGGCCGGATTCTTTGCCCACATAAATCTTTTCGCAGCCCGCCGGTACCAGCTCCAAAAACTCCCGGGAGGCCAGCCGGTCGTAGACCAGGACCTCCGCTGTTTCCAGAAGCTCTTTTCCCCGGAGGGTCAGAAGTCCCGGATCGCCCGGTCCGGCTCCCACCAGAAATACCATTCCCTTATTCATGATCCAGTCCCTCCGTAACAGCCGCAGCCAGCTCCTCATATTCCTCAGGCGCTCCGGAGATCTCCCGGCGCAGGATCCCGCTCTCCGTCCCCTTCATGAGCTTTATGTGGAAGCTGCCATTTTCTGAATAGCTGTATACGCCCACGGCCCCGGAGCATCCGGCTCCCAGGCGCTTTAAGACCAGCCGCTCTGCCGCCAGGGACCGGAAGGCAGCTGGATCGTTGATGGCCGCAAATACATGGGAAAATTCCGTATGCTCCCGGCTTTCCACTGCGATGATCCCCTGGCCTCCGGCTGGGATGAATTCTTTCTCCGGCAGCCGTTCAAACGAAAACTCCGGGTCTGAAAGCAGGCCCATACGCTTCAATCCCGCCGCTGCCAGAAGGATAGCGTCATACTCTCCCTCCCGGAGCTTATTGAGCCTTGTCTGGATATTTCCCCGTAAAAGGGCGCAGCGGGCGTTCCTCATCTCCCCGATCTGCACCTGGCGGCGGGGGCTTCCGGTCCCCACCAGAAACGGCCCGTCCGGAAGCGGCCTTCCCTTTACAGTCACCAGCACGTCTCCGGCGTCCTCCCTGGGAAGCGCTGCCGCGATGACCAATCCCTTAGCCAGCTCCTCCGGCATGTCCTTGGCGCTGTGGACCGCTCCGTCGATGCGTCCCTCCAGAAGGGCCCTTTCAAATTCTGAGATAAACGCTCCCTTTCCGCCAAATTCCACCAGAGGCCGGTCCAGGATCCGGTCGCCTCTGGTCACAATGGGGACCAGCTCCGCCGTAAGCTCCGGAAAAGCCTGTTCAATGGCCTCCGCCGCTAATCTGGCCTGGGCCATGGCCAGAGGGCTTTTCCTGGTTCCCAGGCGGATTACCTTTTTTTCCTTATTCAACGGCCGGTCTCTCCTTTCTCCTTCACGATCACCAGGGAATAATACCCGGCGTCCTCCGGGATATCCTGGGCCCGGCCAATGAGCCGTTCCCCTTCCATCCCGCAGTTTTCTGCCATCAAAACCTCATACTCCCCGGAGACCAGGGCCTTTTTCACGGCTCCCATCTGTTTTCCGGATTTCATTAGCACCCGGGTGCCGGGGAGGGAAAGCCCCTCCTCCAGGGGAAAGGAGCCCGGAAGGATATGGATGGGCGTACTGCCATCCCCCAGGCTCACAGACAGCCTGGCTGCCGCCGCACAGAAGGAGGTGACCCCGCTTACGATCTCCGCCTCATAGCCCATGGCAGTGAGCCGCCTGTGAAGATACATGTATGTAGAGTAGACGGCCGGATCTCCCAGGGTAAGGAATACCAGATCCCGGCCCTGGTCCAGGTATCCTGCGGCCTTTTCTGCCAGGCGGTCATGGCTCTCCTTTAATCGTTCCGGATCCCTGGTCATGAGAAATGGAAACGGGACCACTTCTTTTTCCCGGATCTCCTCCACCGCCCCGGCGGCGATCTGGTAGGCCTTACATGTCTCCTTATGCTCCGCCGGGATCCCGATGACTCCGGCGTTTTTTATGAGCCTTGCAGCTTTTATGGTCAGAAGCTCCGGATCCCCCGGGCCCACTCCGACACCGTATATCTTTCCAGCCATAACGTCTTTATACTCCTTTAAAAAGGAACCGGTCCAGGAGCCGTTGGCCCTCCGGAACCAGGATCCCTGTTTTTTCAGCTTCCTTTTCACAATATGGACGGGACCTTACCGCCTTCCTCCGGCTGTCGTAAAGAAGATACGGCACCGGCCCCGCCGTGTGGATCTTAAGCGCTGCCGGGGTCGCGTGATCCGGCAGTACCAGGATCCGGAACTCCTCTCCGCTTTCCCTTAGGCCCCTGTATATGGGCCCGGCCACCAGCCGGTCCAGATTTTCAATAGCCCGGATCTTTTCCTCAAAGCTCCCCTTATGCCCGGCCGCGTCCGGGGCCTCCAGATGCACATAGCAGAAATCCATTCCCGCCTCCAGAAGCGCCTTTAAGGCCGCCCGGGCCTTTCCTCCATAATCCGTATCCAGGCTTCCATCGGCCCCGGGCACGGAAAGGAGCTTAAGTCCTGCGGCCAGGGCCAGTCCTTTGATGACGCCCGTGGCAGTGACCGCTGCTCCGGAAAGTCCGGTCTTTTCAGAAAAATCCGGCAGCTCACAGGCGGTCCCGGCTCCCCAGAGCCAGAAGCAGGCGCGCTCCCGGGGAAACCTCGCCTTTAACGCCAGATAACTGTCCTCGGAAAACTTCCTTAGCGCTCTCTGCTCCGGCAGAAAATCCCCGATCCGTTTTCCCATCATCTCGTGGGGCGGAACAAGCCCACAGCCGCCTGCGGCATCATTCATGAGGCCAGGGGACTTTAAGAGCCCGTCCTTCCACAAAAGGAGGCACTTCCCGTTTCTTCCCGGGACCAGAGACAGGGCAGACTCTTTTCCCATGGCCTCCTTTACGGATATGTAAGCCTCTTCTTCTTTTCCCGCCAGGGCCCCCGGACCTCCCATCTGCATTTCTTCAAATGCCGGGCCGTCTCCCGAAAGACCCGTCAGATCGCAGCGGAATGCCAGGTCATGAACTCCCAAGCAGATCCCCAGGGCCAGGGCCTCCAGGGACGCCCGGCCACGGTAATACCGTTTTCCTTCGTATCCCAGGATCGAGAGGTTTGCCGTATCGCTTCCGGGAGCCATCCCCTCCGGCACGGTCCTCACAAGGCCCGTCTCTCCGCCGCCGCAGAGCCGGTCAAGGACCGGGGTGCGGGCCAGCTCCAGAGGCGTTCTCCCTCCGGGACAGGCTTCCGGCAGGTCTGCCATCCCATCCCCCAGGATCACTGCGTATTTCACCAGCGCACCGGTCCTTTGCCAAAGACGCTTCCTTCAAAATTCCCCTTATATTCCCTTGGAAGCTCCGTTCCCTCCTCCAGGGCCCGGTAAAGCTCCGTCACCATCCGTACTCCAAAGGGGACGGTCTTATAAAATTCCAGCTCCAGATAATCGGCCACGGTCTTTAATCCCCGGACCGGCCGTCTCCGCATCAGCATGCCGTGGACCTGGTCGTAATGGCCTGCAGCCCGCAACCCCAGGCAGATGAACGTCTTGGCAAGCTCTCCGGAATTGACAAAGATCCGCATGGCCGCCTTGAAGCTCATGATGCACTCCCCCACGGTCTCCCGGCTTTCCGAAAGGACCCGGGAGGCAGCCAGCCGGGTCATGGAGGTGTTTTTCACATGAGAGGTCACATCCGCCCGCAGGGGCGTCATCCCTTCCCGGACCAGGAGCCTCCGGTCCAGCTCTGTCTCGATCTCTCCGTGAGTGAAGATGGTGCTGTCATCCGTATGGTTTACGTATTCATGAAGGCTGTGGTCCAGGGCGAAATGGCAGGCAAAGCCCAGCAGGTACGCCTCGATAGCCGCCTTTTTTTCCGGATCCTTCTCCTTTTCCCAGGCCTTTATGCCATGGAAAAAAAGCACCCGGGCCGGCTCCTCATGGAGCCAGAAGCCCTTATGGACGATCCGGTTATCATTTAATGAACGGTAAAAGAACAGGATGTCCGGCCCAAAAAGCCCCAGGTAAAAGCAGTCCTTTTCCCTCCGGACCGCCCTCCGGATCCCCGGATCCAGCTTCCTGTAAACCAAACGTCCAAACAAATCATGGGCAAATGCTGCCGGCATATGGAACACCCCTTTCTTAGATCCATTCTGAAAGGGGCTGCTGCAAAAGGAAAGCCCAGAAACCACTCTTTTGCAACAGCCCCGTTTACTTCCTTATTTAATTACTTTCATTCCGCCCATATACGGCTGCAGGGCTTCCGGGATCCTTACAGAGCCGTCGGCCTGCAGGTTATTCTCCAGGAATGCGATGAGCATTCTCGGCGGAGCCACCACAGTGTTGTTGAGGGTATGGGCAAAGTATTTCTTTCCGTCTGCGCCGTTGACACGGATCCGCAGTCTTCTGGCCTGGGCGTCTCCTAAGTTGGAGCAGCTTCCCACCTCAAAATACTTCTTCTGTCTCGGAGACCATGCCTCCACGTCCACAGATTTCACCTTTAAGTCCGCCAGGTCGCCGGAGCAGCACTCTAAGGTACGCACCGGAATATCCAGGGAACGGAACAGGTCCACGGTATTCTGCCACAGAACATCGAACCATTTCTTCGACTCATCGGGATGGCATACCACGATCATTTCCTGCTTTTCAAACTGATGGATCCGGTAAACGCCTCTTTCCTCGATGCCGTGGGCTCCCTTTTCCTTACGGAAGCAGGGAGAATAGCTGGTAAGGGTCTTGGGGAGCTCCTCCTCAGGAATGATGGTATCGATGAATTTTCCGATCATGGAATGCTCGCTGGTACCGATCAGATACAGGTCTTCGCCCTCGATCTTATACATCATGGCGTCCATTTCAGCAAAGCTCATAACGCCGGTGACCACGTCGCTGCGGATCATGAACGGCGGCACGCAGTAGGTGAAGCCCCGGCCGATCATAAAATCCCTGGCATAGGAGATCACTGCGGAGTGAAGCCTTGCGATGTCTCCCATTAAATAGTAGAAGCCGTTTCCAGCCACCCTTCTTGCGGAATCCAGATCGATGCCATTAAATTTCTCCATGATCTCCGTATGGTACGGGATCTCAAAATCCGGGACCACCGGCTCTCCGTATTTCTGGACCTCCACGTTCTCGGAATCGTCTTTTCCGATGGGAACACTGGGATCGATGATATTGGGAATGGTCATCATGATCTTTTTGATCCTGGCGTCCAGATCCTTTTCCTTCTCCTCCAGCTCTGCCAGATGATCAGAGGCTTCTGTCACCTGCTTCTTTACTTCCTCAGCCTCTTCCTTCTTTCCCTGGCCCATCAGAGCTCCGATCTGCTTGGAGATCTTGTTTCTGCTGGCTCTCAGGTCATCGGCCTCTTTCTTTACTTTTCTGTTTTCTTCGTCCAGGGCGATCACTTCGTCCACCAGTGGCAGCTTGGAATCCTGGAATTTATTCCGGATATTCTGTTTAACGATCTCCGGGTTTTCTCTGACGAATCTCAAATCTAACATACTGACTGTCTCCTTCTGCTGATTTATCTCCCGCATCCGAACATGGACGCAATTTTACGCTTATGTCCAAATATACCACAAATTACTGTGAAAAGGAAGGGGCATTCTATTTTTTCACCAGTTTCCCCAGAATTTCCTCAAAGCAGACTCCGTTGGCATGGGGGATATCCAGCTCGTCTGAAATATGGATGCAGTCCTTTACAAACCTGGCCGCCTGCTCCACCGCTTCCTTTAAGGAGGCCCCCCTTAACAGCGCCCCGGCTGCTACCGACGCGAACACGTCTCCGGTTCCCGGTCTCTGGCCGCCGGCGCATTTCACCTTCACAAAGGAGGGCGCGTCCATGCCCCGGTCCAGGACCACGTTGGTATAAAAATTTCCCTCCCGGACTCCGGTGATGACCACGGATCTGGCTCCCATGAGCCGCAGCATCATGGCCATGTTAAGGAGCTCCTTTCTGGTCCAGCCCTTGTCCTTATAGGGCGTTCCCGTAAGGATACAGGCCTCCGTCACATTGGGGGTCGCCACATCCGCCCGGCTCACCAGGAGCTTCATTTCCTCGCACATTTCCTCCGTATAGGTGGCATAAAGACGGCCATGGTCCCCCATGACCGGATCCACCAGCACCAGCGTATCATCTCCGCTTAAGCGCTCCACCATGTCGATGACCATGGCGATCTGCTTTTCAGAGCCTAAAAAACCTGTGGCGATACCGTCAAAGGACAGGCCCAGCTGCATCCATTTATCTGCATAGTCCTGCATTTTTTCCGTATAATCGTCAAAAAAATACACGGGAAATTCTGTGTGGCTGGACAGGATGGCCGTGGGCACAGGACAGGCCTGATGGCCCATGGCCGATAAAATGGGAAGAGCCACTGTAAGAGAACAGCGGCCATATCCGGACAGATCATTGATCACTGCGATCTTTTTCTGTTTGTGTGTAAATGTTTCCATGATTGCGTTTTCCTTCTTTTTTCCCCATGATACTCCCGAAGTGGATCGTTCTGAATATCCAGTTTAGGGTTTTTAAACCAGTCCAGTCTCCCTGTCCCTGGACTCCACGCATAAAAGGAGTCCGGACCGGAAGGTCAGCACCGCCTTTTCCTCCAGTACCTCGTTGCTGATACAGAGACTTGGATTTTCCAGGATGGAGATATCCTTTTCCTTTAAGGGATATTTAAACCCCGTAAGTGTGATCCCCTTTACGGTCTCCGTCACCGGAAGGAAAGAGACATACCTTCCGTAAAGATCCTCCCTTTCAAATACCACCTGGAGATCCAGCTCTGCATCCGCCAGGAAGATCTTATTAAAGGCGTCGTAAATGGTCACCCGGAGGCCCTTTTTCCTCCCCTGGGCCAGGAGCTGGATGTTGGACAGCTCATGATCCAGGCGGCCTCCCGTGGCTCCCAGCATATCCACAAGGACACAGCCGGCCTCCAGGGCGTCCCGGAAGGCCAGCTCCGTATCCGTCTCATCCTTTTCCGGCTGATGGACGTCTGCCCTTACACCAGAGCGTTCCTGGTATTCCAGGAGGTGCTCCCTTCCCAGGGTATCAAAATCCCCCACCAGAAGATCCGGACAAAGGCCCAGGGCCTCGCAGGCAGCCAGGCCCGCGTCCACGGCGATCACAAGATCATAGGTGCGCCCCAAAAGGAACCGTCTTCCAAAGGACAGGTCCAGGGGGCCGCCGGTGACCATAAGACAGCGCTTCATCTGCTTCACCGTTCCTGGTACCGGGAAAAGATCTCCAGAAATTCCCGGGTATTGGCCGCCGCATCGTTTTTAAACACAGCGGAACCGGCCACGATCACGTTGGCTCCCGCATCCAGAACGTCCCGCACGTTGGCGGCGGAGATCCCTCCATCCACCTGGATATCCGTGGAAAGCCCGGCTTCATTGAGCATAGCCCGGAGCTTCCTTATTTTTTCCAGGGTATAGGGGATGAACTTCTGGCCCCCGAAGCCCGGGTTCACTGACATGATAAGGAACATATCAGCTTCCTTTAAAACGCAGGAGAGGGTCTCCACCGGTGTCGCCGGGTTCAGAGCCACAGCCGCCTTGCAGCCGCACTCCCGGATCTGGTTCAGAGTCCGGTCCAGATGGCGGCAGGCCTCCTGGTGGACGCAGATCAGATCGGCTCCGGCCTTTTTTATATCAGCCACGTACCGGCCCGGCTCCTCCACCATCATATGAACATCGAACACCTTGTCTGTCACTGGCCGCAGCTTCTGGATCACCGGCATTCCAAAGGAAATGCTGGGCACAAAAGCCCCGTCCATGACATCCAGATGGATATACTCCGCTCCCGCATCAGCTACGGTCCTTACTTCCTCTCCCAGCCTGGAAAAATCGGCTGCCAGTATGGATGGCGCTAAGATATACATATTAATATCTCCTTTTATTCTTTAGTTCTTCATAGATCAGCCGGTAATTTTCATACCGGGAGACGGCCAGCTTTCCTTCCTTTACGGCCTCCTTGACGCCGCACTCCCGTTCGCCCACATGGACGCAGCCCAGGAACCGGCAGTCCGGCACAAAATCCTCAAATTCAGGAAAATATCCCGAAAGCTCCTCTGGCTTCAGGGACTCCACATAAATAGAGCTGAAACCGGGAGTATCCATGACGAAGGTTTCCGGCTCCACAAAAAACAGCTCTGAATGCCTGGTGGTATGACGGCCCCGGCGGATCTTTTCGCTGATGGCCCCGGTCTCCATGGCAGCCTCCGGCTGGATCTGGTTGGTCAGGGAGGATTTCCCCACTCCCGACGGTCCCGCCAGGGCTGTGGTCTTTCCCTTAAGGAGCTCCCGGACCATGCTCACGCTCTCTTTGTCGTTGGCGCTGGTAAAATAGACTGAGTAACCGGCGGCCTCATAGATCTGCCTGAGCTCCCGCTCCCTTTCACCGGTTCCCAGGTCCATCTTATTAAAGCAGATGACCGCAGGCACTCCCTGCATTTCCATGGTCACCAGGAACCGGTCCAGGAGATTTAAATTTGGCTCCGGATCCGTCACCGCAAAAACGATCATGGCCTGGTCGATGTTTGCCACCGCCGGGCGGATCAGCTCGTTTTTCCGTTCCAGGATGTCTGTGATGTTTCCGGTCTGTTCCTTTTCATCCAGAACTGTAAATTCCACATCATCCCCCACCAGGGGCTTTATCTTTCTGCTGCGGAATACGCCCTTGGCTTTACATTCGTACACCTGGGAGATTCCATCATGGACGTAGTAAAACCCGGCAATCCCTTTTATGATCTTTCCTCTCATGAACCTCTCTTACACCTCTGTCTCCACAAAGTTTACGTTGTAGGAAGTGAGGACAACGTTGTTGGTCAGGTCCACGATCTCCACTTCCCCAGTGGATACGCCGTCTGCTCCCCGGATATGGTCCAGGCGGATATCCAGCATGGTGCTGGCGGAATATGCCTTGGGCTCTGCCAGCTTTGTGTACGTCACCTTTCCGTTGACGGTCTGCTTTAACCGGATCAGGATCTGTACCTCCGATGATTCCGCTCCAGGTCCAAAGGAGATCATAAGGGGATACGTTACCTGGAGAGAGGCCAGGAACTGGGTCTTTGGCGGCTCCGGCCCCAGGCTCACCACCAGATCCACGGCAGTTCCCAGCTCCGCATCCGTGTCCTTTTCGATGCCCTGGCTGATCACCTGACCCGCAGGCACAGACGCGTCATGGGCCCTGGAGATCTCACCCGTGAGGAGCCCGGCCTCGGTCAGTAAGGCTGCCGCCTCGTTTTCGGTCTTTCCATAAAGATCCGGCACCGGCGTTACCTCCACCTCCGGCCCTGTGCTCACGTAAAGCGTCACCGAATCGCCCAGAGCCGCCTTGTCCTCCGGCTCCATGCGGACGATCTTTCCCGCCTCCACATCCTCGCTGGTCTCTTCCACCACCACGGCCTTTAAGCCCTTGGCTTCCAGAAGGCGCACCGCCGTTTCCAGGGTCATATCCGCGATCCCTAACTCCGACAGCAGGATCTTATCGGATCCGCTGCTGATGGTGACCACCACCTTGGAGTACCGGGATACCACCGAATCCGGCGCGTCAGCCTGTTCCATGACCACGCCTTTCTCCACCGTATCGGAGTTCTTCATGACCACCTGCATAGTAAGATCCAGGGCGTCCAGCTTGGCCTCTGCCTCCTCCTGGGTATCTCCCACCAGCTTCGGCATCTTTACCTCCTTCTGGGACAGGGTGGTCTCCTTTTCCTCTTCAGATTCGGTTTCCCGCTCTCCGTCCGTCTCCGTCTCACGGGAGGCCTGGGTCTCTGTGGTCCCCTTGTCTGATGGGCTGGTGAACAGGCCGCCCAGCCGGGAAAAGAATACGATGACCACAACCACCACTAAAAGGGCGGCCACCACTCCCAGGCCGGTCAGGACCTTTTCCAGCTGGGTGGTCTCGCTGTCCTCGTCCTGCTGGCGGGATGGGGCTTTCTGCCTGCCGCCGCGGCCCTCCGGAACCTTCCTGGCCTGATTTTCTTCATGGTCCGGTTCGGTCTCTCTCCACTCTCCGGGATTCCTGGGCTTTTTCTGTTCCCGCTGCCCGTCGCTCCTGGTCTTTATGAGATCCAGCTCCTTCCGGCTGATGGGCCTGGTCTCCGACAGCGGATCCTCTTTGAGAATCTCGGCGCCCACCTGGGGATCATCTGCGTTCAGAAGGGCCCGCCGCAGATCGCTGATCACTTCAGCCGCATTCTTATACCGGTCCTCGGGCTTTTTCTCTGTACATTTTAAGATGATCCTCTCAAAGCTGGGAGTTACACCTGGGTTCATAAGGCTTGGAAGAGGGATCGGCTCCTCCAGATGGGCCAGGGCCACGGTCACCGTATTGTCTCCGCCGAAGGGGACCCGGCCTGTGACCATTTCAAACATGGTGATCCCCAGGGAATACAGATCGCTCCGTTCATCACTGTATCCGCCTCTGGCCTGCTCCGGCGAGATATAGTGGACGGAGCCCACCACTGTGGAGTTCATGGTCTGGGAGGAAACGGCCCTGGCTATGCCAAAATCCGCCACCTTCACCTTGCCGTCCATGGAGATCAGCATGTTCTGGGGCTTGATATCCCGGTGGATGATGTGCTGCTCGTGGGCAGCCTCAATGCCCTGGGCCACCTGGATGGCAATGCCGATGGCCTCCTTCACATCCAGACGTCCCTTTTTTGTGATATAGCTTTTTAAGGTAATGCCTTCCACCAGCTCCATGACGATAAAATGGATATCTCCCTCGTCCACAACGTCGTAAATGCTCACGATGTTGGGGTGGGACAGGCCGGCTGCCGCCTGGGCCTCCATCTTAAATTTGCTGACAAAATTGGCATCGTCTGTAAATTCCGCCTTTAAGACCTTAATGGCCACCAGACGGTTCAGTTTATGGCATTTCGCCTTATAGACGTCCGACATTCCGCCGGAGCCGATCTTTTCCAGGATCTCGTACCGGTCCTGGAGCATGGTTCCTGCCTTCAATATCATACGCCCACCTCGCTTACCTGAGGTTCTATGAGGATGACCGCGATGTTGTCCTTCCCTCCATTTTCATTGGCCGCCTGGATCAGCCGGCTTGTCTTTTCTTTTAAAGCGGCCGGAGCAGCCAGGATGCTGCCGATCAGGGATTCCTCCGCCATATTGGAAAGCCCGTCGGAGCAGAGGAGCACGCAGTCATCCTTCTTTAAGGAAACCTCAAAAAAATCTGCGGTCACCGCAGGCCGGATCCCCACAGCCCTGGTGATGATGTTTTTCTGGGACCTGTAAGACTCGCTGTTCCGCTCCAGCTTCCCCAGGGACACCATTTCCTCCACCAGGGAGTGGTCCCTGGTGATCTGGCTTAAGCCGTCCCTGAAAAGATACAGGCGGCTGTCTCCCACATTGGCCACGTACATGGTATCCTGGTCCACGGTAGCGGCCACCAGGGTAGAGCCCATGCCCTCCCGGTCCGGATCCCTCTGGGCCTCCAGGAATAAAAGCTCATTGGTCTTTTCGATGGCCTTTCTGAGGGCCGTCACCGGGCTATCGCTTTTGTACAGTCCCATACAGCGGACCATGGTATCCACCACGAACCGGGACGCAAAATCCCCGGCCTTATGCCCGCCCATGCCGTCGGCGACCATAAAAAGGTTGGAAAGCGGTCCCACCGGCGTTTCGGACAGAAAGATCGAATCCTGATTCGACTTCCGCACCCGGCCGGTGTCTGTCTGGCCATAGGAATTCATCGCTCTCCCTCCTCTTCCTTTTTCAGATAACTTTTTCTCAGCTGCCCGCAGGCGCCGCCGATGTCGCGGCCCATCTCCCGGCGGACCGTCACATTGATCCCCTGCTTTTCCAGATATGTACGGAAGGCGTCGATGGCCTCCCGGCCCGACTGGCGGTAATCCCGCTCCTTGATGGGATTCACAGGGATCAGGTTCACATGGCCGTGCATGTCCTTAATGAGGGACGAAAGCTTCCGGGCCTCGTCTAAATTGTCATTGACTCCCTGGACCAGGCTGTACTCAAAGGTCAGCCGCCTTCCGGTCTTTTCATAATACTCCTTACATGCCGGAAGGATCTCAGAAAGAGAATATTTATTGGCAATGGGCATCAAGGTCTTCCTCACCTGGTCGTTGGGGGCGTGGAGGGAAAGAGCCAGGGTCACAGAAAAGCCCTCCTCCGCAAATTCTCGGATCCCCGGCACGATGCCGCAGGTTGATACGGTGATATTCCTCTGGCTGATGTTCAGTCCGTTCTCATCGCTTAGAAGCCGGATGAACTTCACCAGGCTGTCATAGTTGTCAAAGGGCTCTCCGCTGCCCATGACCACCACATTGGACACCCGTTCCCCTGTGGAGGCCTGGATCCGGTAGATCTGGTCCAGCATCTCTCCCGCCGTCAGGTTCCTGGTGAGCCCGTCCAGGGTGGATGCGCAGAACCGGCAGCCCATGCGGCAGCCCACCTGGGAGGAAATGCATACAGAATTTCCGTGTTTATATTTCATCAGAACGCTTTCGATGATGTTGCCGTCTCCCAGGCCGAACAGGTATTTCCTGGTTCCGTCGATCCCGGATTCCAGCATCTGGACCGTCTCCAGGGACGTATACGTTCCATGCTCCAGAAGACGCTCCCGAAAGGCCTTCGGCAGATTTGTCATATCCTCCAGGGACGGGGCCAGCTTCTGGTGCATCCACTGGTAAAGCTGCTTTGCCCGGAAGGGCTTCTCCCCCAGTTCTGTCACAAAGGCTGTGACCTCGTTTAAATCCATGGATTTCAGATCTTTTTTTTCCATACCTACTCCCTATTTTTTTCAAATGCCGCCAGGAAAAAACCATCGCAGCCATGGATCCCCGGAAGGAGCTGGATCTGGTTTTCCCGGCAGTCTGCCTGCAGGGATCCCGGCAGCCTTCCAGCGATCTCCTTTTTATGGAACGGAAGATTTTCCAGGATCCAGGCGGCGTTTTCCTCATTTTCCGCCCGGTCCACCGTGCAGGTGCTGTATAAAAGAGTACCGCCGGGCTTCACATACCGGCTGGCCGCCGAAAGGATCTCCCGCTGGAGAGATGCCAGCTCCCCCAGATCCTCCTTTTTCAGACGCAGCTTAATATCCGGCTTTTTTCCTATGATCCCAAGACCGGAACAGGGCAGGTCTGCCAGGACCACATCGACCTTCTCTTCCATTTCCGGATCGAAGATACGGGCATCCCAAACCCTCGTCTCCACATTGGCAAAGCCGCACCGGAACAGGTTCTGCTCCACCAGGGAGATCTTATATTCCGTCAGATCCCGGGCTTCCACCCGTCCGGTCCCCTTTAAAAGATCCGCCGCATGGAGGGTCTTCCCTCCCGGAGCGCTGCAGATGTCCAGGACCGTGTCCCCGGCCTTTATTCCGGCCAGGTGGGCCGCCAGGGCGGAGCTGGGATCCTGGACCGTTATAAGGCCCTCATAAAAGGCCTCCACTGCCTCCAGGTGGTCGTAGCCGGAAATGGAGTACACTGTATCCAGAAAGCCCGTGGGCTCTGCAGCGATCCCCTGGCTCTCCAGACTTTTAAGGATCTCCTCCACCGAAGCCCGGCTGGTGTTGAAGCGGACGGTCAGCGGCCGCTCCTTAAGGAAGGAGGCTGCGATCTGCTCCGCCTTTTCTTTTCCATAATCAGCCTCCCACATGGAAAGCATCCATCCGGGAATGGAAAAGCGCACCGACGGATCCGTAAATTCCAGCTTTCCCTTTTCCCTTGAAAGAGTCCGCAGGACTCCGTTGACAAAGCCGGAAAGCCCCTGGAATTTTCTCTTTTTGGCCAGCTTCACCGCCTCATTGCAGACGGCGGCATCGGGCACCCGGTCCATAAAAAGGATCTGGTAGGCTGACATCCGGAGAATGGTCCGGATCACCGGCTTCATTTTTTCTGTTTTTGTCTTAGAAAAGCGGTCCAGGGCCGCGTCCAGGAGGATCAGACGCTCCAGCGTCCCCTCCGTCAGCTTTGTGATAAAGGAGCGGTCCTGCTTTTCCAGATACTGATACTTGAGGAGCGCCTGATTCAGCACCAGGTGGCCCAGTCTTCCCTCCTCCAGGACCTCCAGAAGGATATCCAGGGTGATCTCCCTGGGATCTGTCTTAGTCATTGTCACGGTCTCTTCCTCCAAACAGGATCACAAGACGCAGAAGCTGTAAAATAGAACCGGCCGCCGCCGCCACGTACGTAAGGGCCGCCGCTTTTAAAACCTTTCTGGTGCCGTCCACTTCCTCCCCGGACAAGATCCCCTGGGAGTCCAAAAGACGCACGGCCCGGCTGGAGGCGTTGAACTCCACCGGAAGGGTCACCAGCTGGAACAGCACTGCCAGGCTGAACATCAGGATCCCCACCTGGACCAGCGGGGAACCCAGGCCTCCGAATAAGATCCCCAGAAGGATCATGGGCCAGGAAAGCTGGGAGCCGAAGTTTGCCACGGGAACCAGGGCGCTGCGGAACCGCAGCGGCCCGTAGCCCTCGTTGTGCTGCATGGCATGGCCGCACTCATGGGCGGCTACGCCGATGGCCGCCACAGACGTGGCATTGTATACAGAATCCGAAAGCTTTACCACCTTCGTCCTGGGATCATAATGGTCCGTCAGTTTTCCGGACACCGGCTGCACCGTCACATCATAGATCCCCTGGACATTTAAAAGCCGCCTGGCTGCTTCCGCTCCGGTCATGCCGGAAAAGCTCCTGACCCTGGAATATCTCGCAAAAGTGGAGTTGACCCGGTTCTGGGCCCAGAGGGATAACAGGACCCCGATGAGCACCAGGAAGATCGTGGGATCCAGCCGGTAGCCGTACCCGTATCCATACATTCCATAACCGCCTAACATATGCATATCTCCTCTCGTCTTATGCTCCCAGGACCGTACCGTCCTCCACCTGGAAGCCTCTTAAGAAAGCGGCTGTATCCATCCGCTTTTTCCCCTCCAGCTGGAGCTCCTTGATGGAAAGAAGATCCTTTCCCGTCTCCACCAGAAGGCTGTCCCTGGAAACCGCAGCCCGTCCAGGAACTCCGGTCCCGTTTCCCGGGACCACCTCCGCCGCCCAGATCTTTACGGTTTTTCCATTTAAGGATGTATAAGCGCTGGGCCACGGGTTTAACCCCCGGATCAGACGCTCGATCTTTTCTGCCTCCATGGACCAGTCGATCTGTCCCATGGATTTCTTTAACATTTTCGCGTAGGGCGTGTCCGGCTCTCCCTGGGGCGTCCGCACCGCTGTCCCGTTCTGGAGCTTTTCCAGAGTGGAAAGGATCAGCTCTCCGCCCAGAAGGCTTAACTTTTCAAACAGACTGCCGCCGGTCTCCTCTTTATCCAGGGGGATCTCCGCCTTTTCCAGCATATCTCCCGTATCCAGCCCCTCGTCCATGAGCATGGTGGTGACTCCGCTGACCGCCTCTCCGTCAATGACCGCCCACTGGATGGGCGCGGCTCCCCGGTATCTGGGAAGCAGGGAGGCATGGACGTTGACACAGCCGTACCGGGGCATTTCCAGGATCTCCTTAGGAAGGATCTGGCCGAAGGCCACCACCACAAAGACCTCTGCATCCAGTCCCTTTAAAACCTCCATAAATTCCGGCTCCCGTACCTTTACCGGCTGGTATACCGGGATCCCAAGCTCCAGGGCCTTTTCCTTCACCGGCGTCATGAGCACTGACTTTCCTCTTCCTTTGGGCTTATCCGGCTGAGTCACCACTGCCAGGACCTCATGGCCTCCCTTTACCAGAGATTCCAAAGTCGGCACGGAAAAATCCGGAGTTCCCATAAATACGATACGCATTATTCTTCACCCTCTTCATCGTTGTCGTGGAGCTCGCCTTCCACCCGTTCCACGTAAAGGATCCCGTCCAGGTGGTCGCACTCGTGGAGGATGCAGCGGGCCAGAAGGCCGTCAGCCTCGATGGTATATTCCTCCATATTCTCATTGAGGGCCTTTGCCTTCACATGCTCCGCCCGGGTCACCTGGCCGTTCTTTCCGGGTACGCTTAAGCACCCCTCGGCCCCGGTCTGGCTTCCGCTGGTCTCCAGGATCTCCGGATTGATCATCACGTACTGGTTTCCATCGTCCACATCAATGACCACGATACGCTTGCGGATCCCTACCTGGGGGGCTGCAAGACCGCAGCCGTTGTTCTCATACATGGTCTCGAACATATCCTCGATAAGCTCTTCTGTTCTTTCGTTCATTTCCTTTACAGGCTTGCACGCCTTTGTTAAGATTTCGTCTCCAATGACTCTGATCTGTCTGATTGCCATGTCCTTTTTCCTTTCCTCCTACTGCACCGCCGCCTGGAAGTTCACGTTTTTATACCGTTCGTTTTCCTCTTCCCGCTTCTGGGCAGACTTTCTGACTTTTAATAGTATATCATAACTTTCGCTCTTTATATATAAAATTTTTCTGTATATATCATTAACTTTATACGGGGAACCGTTGACCGGGCCAATGACGGAGATCTCCTCAAAGCAAAATTCCCGCCGGATCCATTTCTGGAGATCCTCCATGGCGGCGGCCGCTGCCTCTTCCTTCCTGGAGCTCAGCTGGATGGAGAGGAGGCCCGCTGCCGGCGGATACCCCATCATTTTCCGGTACAGGAATTCCTGGCGGTAAAACTGGCCGTAGTCCTGCTCTGCCGCCGCCGTAATGGCAAAATGGTCCGGCGCATACGTCTGGATCACCACGTCTCCCGGGAGCTCCCCCCGTCCGGCCCGGCCGGATGCCTGGGTCAAAAGCTCAAAGGTCCGCTCAGAGCTCCGGAAATCCGGTGCATAAAGAGAAAGATCGGCCGCCATGACTCCCACCAGCGTCACCCTGGGGAAATCGTGGCCCTTGACGATCATCTGGGTCCCGATGAGGATATCGGCCTCCCCTTCCATAAACGCCTCCAGGATCTCCTCGTGGGCTCCCTTTTTCGCCGTGGTGTCTGCGTCCATCCGAAGGACCCTGGCCTGTGGAAAGGTCCGCTTTGTGATCTCCTCCAGCTTCTGGGTCCCGGAGCCGAAGGGGGCGATATAAGGAGAGCCGCAGACCGGGCAGACCCTTGGCATACGCACCTCATGGCCGCAGTAATGGCACCGCAGGATCCCGTCCCGGTGGTACGTCAGGCTCACATCACAGTGGGGGCACTTCATGGCCTCCCCACAGGAACGGCAGGAAACGAAGCCTGCATAGCCCCGGCGGTTCATGAACAGCATGATCTGTTCCTTCCGCAGAAGCCGCTCCTCCATCAGTTCCTTAAGCTTCCGGCTGAACATGGACCGGTTTCCCTCTGCCAGCTCCTCTCTTAAGTCCACCACATGGACCCGGGCCAGGCGGCTGTCCTTTTTTGCCCGGCGGCCCAGGGTCAGCAGGCCGTATTCTCCCCGCTCTGCCTTATAAAAGCTCTCCACAGACGGAGTTGCGGAGCCTAAGACCAGGGTGGCCTGGTTCATGGTGGCCCGCATGGCCGCCACCTCCCTGGCATGATACCGGGGAGACAGCTCGCTCTGGTAAGCCCCCTCGTGCTCCTCGTCGATGATGATGAGCCCAAGCCTCTCAAAGGGCGTAAAAAGAGCCGACCGGGGGCCGATCATAATGTCGATATCTCCCCTGGCGGCCCGGGCCAGCTGGTCGTACCGCTCTCCCGCCGAAAGCCTGGAATTGATGATGGAGACCCGGTTCCCGAACCGGCGGTAGAACCGCATGACCGTCTGATACGTAAGGGAGATCTCCGGGATCAGAACGATGACCTGGCGGCCCTGATCCAGCACATGGGAGATCAGCTCCATGTACACCTCTGTCTTTCCGCTGCCTGTGATCCCGTAAAGAAGCCACGTCCTGGCCTCCCCCGCATCCATGGAGGCCTTCACCGCAGCCGCAGCCCTTTTCTGATCCTCATTGAGGACCACAGGAGCCGCAGCCGGAGCATATCCCTTCACCGGGTCCCGGCTTTTTTCCTCGGTCCGGATCTTTAAGATCCCCTTTTCCTCCAGGGGCCTTAAGGAGGCCGCTGTGACCCCAAGCTTCTGGGCCGTCAGCCGGTACGGCAGCTCCCCGTTTTCCAGCAGCGCCTTATAAAGCCGGATCCTGGCCTTATATTTCTTTTTTTCCGCTTCCCTTAAAAGCCCGGAAAGCTCCTCCCGGGACCGCAGGGCCACAATGGTCTTTTCCTCTTTTGGGGCCACAGCGGATTTCACCGGCATCACCGTCTTTAAGGCCTGGTTCATGGTGGCCCCGTACCGTTCCTTCATCCACCAGGCCAGACAGATCATCTGCTCCTGGACGGAAACTGCCCCGGGATCCACCTCCCTCAGGGCTTTGAGCTTTTCCGGGGCAAAGGAGGGCGTATGGCTTAAGGAGACCACATAGCCCTTCCGCAGGGTATCTCCCCGCCCAAAGGGAGCCAGCACCCGGACGCCCACCCGGACCCTGCCAAGAAGCTCCGGCGGGATCCTGTACTGGAAGACCCGGTCCACGTTGGTGACCGAAAGGTCGATGATCACATCCGCATAGACCGGAGCCGTCTCCTTCTCTCCCGGCCCCGCCGTCCTGTCCTTTGTTTCCAGATCCTCCGCCTCCCTTTCTTTCCGTCTTCCGGTCTTTACTCCGGCCTGTTTTCCATATATCTGGCCGCCACCTTAAAAAGCGCCATGGAATTGGCTCCCTTAAAGAGGACGCAGTCCCCGTCCTGTAAAGCCTGATCCAGGTAGGCGGTCATCTGGTCTTTATCCGTAAACTCTGCCACAGGTGCGCCGGAGCGCTTTTTAAATTCCTCTGTCAGCGCCCTGCATTCCGCGCCCAGAGTCACCAGCAGATGGATCCCGGCCTCTGCCGCAAAGATCCCCACCTGTCTGTGGGCGCTTTCTGTTTCGTGGCCCAGCTCCCGCATCTCTGCCAGGACCGCCACGTGGCGCCTTTCCGGGTGAAGTTCCTTAAATACCTGGAAGGCCGCCTTCATGGATTCCGGGCAGGCGTTGTAGGAATCGTCCAGGATCGTAAATCGTCCGGTCTCATGGACCTGCTGGCGGTTTTTGAAGCCCTGGCCCGTAAGGAGCCCCCTGGCCGCCTCCTCCATGGTCATGCCGCATTCCGCGCAGACGGCCATGGCCGCCATGGCGTTCATGACATTATGCTGCCCCATGACGTTTAAGCGCACCCTCTGGCGGTCTGCTCCATGGACCGCCGTAAAGGAGGGGTAGCCGTCCTCAAAGCAGATGTCCACAGCCCGGAAATCACAGTTCTCCCCGGTGCCGTAGTATACGGTCCTTAAGCCCTCCCGGCCCCGGACGTTTTTAAGAAGAGGGTCGTCGCCGTTTAAGATCAGAAGCCCTCCGTCCTTCATGCCGTCGGTGATATGAAGCTTTTCCCTTAAGATATTTTCCTGGGAGCCCAGCTGGCCGATGTGGGTGATCCCGATGTTGGTGATCACCGCCATGTCCACCCGGGCGATGTTTGCAATGACCGTCATCTCTCCCGGCTCGCTCATGCCCAGCTCGATGACGCCCACCTGGTCATTTTCTGTGATCTCTGACAGGGTCACAGGCACTCCCACCTGGCTGTTGCTGTTCCCCGGGGTCTTATAGACACGGAATCTGGCCGACAGGGCGGCGGCGATCATCTCCCTGGTTGTGGTCTTTCCCACGCTTCCGGTAACGCCCACCAGCGGCAGGGTCAGACGGTCCCGCAGATAGGATCCGATCTTCTGCAGCGCCTTTTTCGTATCCTCCACCCGGATCACGGCGCAGCCGACCCCGCCCTCCGGAAGCGTAAGCTCCTGGCTGGTCAGCACTGCCGCCGCCCCCTGGTCCATCACCTGGGGAAGGAAGCGGTGGCTGTCCACCCGCTCGCCCAGCAGGGGCACAAAAAGGTCTCCCGGCTCCACCTGCCTGGAATCCAGGCGGATATGGGAGACAGGCGCTTCCTCACTCCCTGAAACCAGAACGCCGCCGCTTCCAAGGACCAGATCTTTTACTGTTACATGTTCCATTTATCTTATCTCCTTTACCGCTTCTTCCACCACTTCCCGGTCCAGGAAATGATGGCGGACACCATCGATCTCCTGGTAGTCCTCGTGGCCCTTTCCAATAATGGCGATCATATCCCCCGGCTCCGCATGGTGCACCGCATAAAAAATGGCCTCTCTCCGGTCCGGGATCACCAGATACCTTCCGCTGGTCCTTGCCATTCCGGTCTCGATGTCTTTTATAATATCCTCATTCTTCTCAAACCTCGGGTTGTCGGCGGTGAGGATACAGAAATCCGCCATTTTTCCTCCGATCTCTCCCATGGAGTACCGCCGCTCCTTTGCCCGGTTCCCGCCGCAACCAAAGACGCACACCAGCCGCTTCGGGCTGTAATCCCGGAGGGTGGATAAAAGGCTTTCCATGCTCATGGCGTTGTGGGCGTAATCCACGATGACGCTGCACCGCTCCGACACATGGGCGATCTCCATGCGGCCGTCCACCCGGACATTTTCCAGGGCGCGGAGGAGCTTTTTATCATGGCCCTCCTCTCCCAGGGCCAGACTGCACACAGAAAGGGCCGCCAGGGCGTTGTCTGCATTGAACCGTCCCGGCATTCCCACCCGGACCCTTCCGCTTAAAGCGCCGTCCATATCAAATTCCACGCCCACGAACTGGTGGTCGCTGGCATAATGGAGGCCGCTTCCGGTAAAGTCTGCGCCGCACTCCAGGCCATATGTATACAATGTACAGGAAGCATCCCTGACCACCTCTTCATAATGGTCCATGGCCCGGTTGACAACGCCGGTCCGGCAGACCGTAAGAAGCCTGGATTTATAATAGAGATACTCCTCAAAGCTTTCGTGCTCCTTTGGTCCGATATGGTCCGGGGAAATATTGGTAAACAGGCCGAGATCAAAGCAGATGCCGCCCACCCGGTGGAGCATCATGGCCTGGGAGGAGACTTCCATGACCATATGGGTACAGCCTGCCTCCACCATTTTTGCAAAATATTCCTGTACCAGATAGGATTCCGGGGTGGTGTTGGCTGTGGCATATTTTTCCGTGCCGATGACAGCCCCATTGGTGCCGATGAGCCCCACCTTTTTACCGGCGGCCTCCAGGATGGCCTTCACCATATAGCTGGTGGTGGTCTTCCCCTTGGTCCCTGTGATCCCGATGGTCACCAGCTTTTCGGCCGGATAGCCGAATCTGGCTGCGGAAAGCTCCGCCAGGGCCAGACGTCCGTTTTCCACCCGGAGCACCGTCACATCCCCGGGTACCGTCACATCCTTTTCTGTCACCAGGACCCGGCAGCCCTTCTCCAGGACATCCGGGATAAAGGTATGGGAATCCCTGGCGCTCCCTCTGATGCAGACAAATACTGTATGGGGCCGCGCCTTTCTGGAATCGTAGACCACATCCTCCACATCCTCGTCCAGGCTGCCCTGTACCAGGGTGTACGCCAGTCTTCCAAGCCAGTCTCTGATCTTCATTGTCCACTCTCCTTCTGTCAAGTCCAAAAACAGGCGGGGTCCGCCGTATACGGACCAGGGCCCCGCCTGTTCTTCCTTTTACTTAGAATAATCCTGTGATCTTTCCGTTCTCATCCACATCGATGCTGTCGGCTGCCGGTTTTTTCGGAAGGCCCGGCATGGTCATAATGGCTCCTGTCAGGGCCACCACGAAGCCGGCTCCGGCGCTCACATATACGTCGCGGACCGTCAGCTCAAAGCCCTCGGGCCGTCCCAGCTTCGTCTGGTCGTCGGATAAGGAATACTGGGTCTTTGCCATGCAGACCGGAAGCTCAGAAAAGCCCATGTCTGTGATCTTGGCAATGGCCTTCTTTGCAGCCGGGGAATAGGATACGCTTCCGGCTCCGTAGATCTCCTTTGCAATGGTCTCGATCTTCTCAGCGATCCCCAGGCTGTCTTCGTATAAGGGCTTAAAGTGGCTTTCCTTTGTCTCCAGGGTCTTGAGGACCTTCTCCGCCAGCTCCATGCCGCCGTCGCCGCCCTTGGCCCATACCTCGGACAGAGCGAACTCACAGCCTCTTTCCTCACAGAAGTTCTTAATGAACTCGTATTCTGCCGGAGTATCCGTTAAGAAGGAGTTTAAGGTCACCACCACCGGAACCTGGTATTTCTGGATATTTTCAATGTGCTTTTCCAGATTCACGATACCCTTTTTAAGGGCCTCCAGGTTCTCTGTGGAAAGCTGGTCCTTGGGAACGCCGCCGTTGTACTTTAAGGCACGGACCGTGGCTACCAGGACCACCGCATCCGGCTTTAATCCGGCCTTCCGGCACTTGATATCAAAGAATTTCTCTGCTCCCAGGTCTGCGCCGAAGCCTGCCTCCGTGACGGTGATGTCAGAAAGCTTCAGGGCCGTTCTGGTGGCCATGACGCTGTTGCAGCCGTGGGCGATGTTGGCGAAGGGGCCGCCGTGGACCAGGGCTCCCGAGTGCTCCAGGGTCTGGATCAGGTTGGGCTTTAAGGCGTCCTTTAAAAGAGCGGCCATGGAGCCCACCGCATGGAGATCCTTTGCAGTCACCGGCTCTCCTGCAAAATTATATGCCACAACGATCCTTCCCAGACGTTCCTTCAGATCGTCCATATCTGTGGCCAGGCAGAGGATGGCCATGATCTCAGAGGCAACGGTGATCACGAAATGATCCTCCCGGACAACGCCGTCGGCCTTGGCTCCCAGTCCGATCACGATATTTCTCAAAGCGCGGTCGTTCATGTCCAGGCACCGCTTCCAGAGGATCTGCCGGGTGTCGATGCCCAGGGCGTTCCCCTGCTGGATATGGTTATCCAGAAGAGCGGCTAATAGGTTGTTGGCCGTGGTAATGGCGTGGAAATCACCGGTAAAATGCAGGTTCAGATCCTCCATGGGCACCACCTGGGCGTATCCGCCGCCGGCAGCTCCTCCCTTGATCCCGAAGCACGGTCCCAGGGACGGCTCTCTTAAGGCTAGCATGGTCTTCTTTCCCGCTTTTGTGAGGGCCTGGGCCAGTCCGATGCTGGTGGTGGTCTTTCCCTCTCCGGCCGGAGTCGGGTTGATGGCAGTCACTAACACCAGTTTCCCATCGGGTCTTTCCCTGACCTCATTCCAGAGTTCATTGGAGATCTTGGCTTTATACTTTCCATAGAGCTCCAGATCGTCTTCAGAGATCCCGTACTGGGCAGCCACGTCCTTAATGGGCAACATTTTCGTTTCCTGAGCGATTTCGATATCTGTTTTCATAGTCCCTCTCCTCTTCTTGTTTCATTGTATCTTCACGCCGTTTCCGGCATCCGATCCATCTCCGCGCCTTCCTTCCGGCTAATAGCCTGCCTCTGTGAAGGCGTCAAACTCTTCCATGGACATGAGGATCTTTCTGGGCTTGGTGCCCTCTTCCTCTCCCACGACCCCGGCCTCGGCCAGCTGGTCCATGATCCTGGCAGCCCGGTTGAAGCCGATCTTGAACATCCGCTGGAGCATGCCGATGGAAGCCTTATCCTTTTCGATGATAAATCTTCCTGCATCAAAGAACAGGGTATCCCGGTCACTGCCGCCGGAAGCACCTCCGGCTCCTCCGCCCTGGTTCATCTTCTGCTCCACCGATCTGTCATAGCCTGTATCCTCATTCTGCTCCTTGATATAATCCGTCACCTGGGAGACCTCCTGGTCGGACACAAAGGCTCCCTGGACCCTTAAGGGCTTAGGATAGCCCGACGGATAGAACAGCATATCGCCGTTGCCCAGAAGCTTTTCGGCTCCGTTCATATCCAGGATTGTTCTGGAATCCACGCCGGAAGCCACTGAAAAAGCGATCCTGGAGGGAACATTGGCCTTGATGACACCGGTGATGACGTTGACTGACGGCCTCTGGGTGGCGATCACCAGATGGATCCCGGCTGCCCTGGCCAGCTGGGCCAGACGGCAGATGGAATCCTCCACCTCGCTGGATGCCACCATCATAAGATCTGCCAGCTCATCGATGATGATCACAAGCTGGGGAAGCTTTGCAGGGATCTGGTCCGCAGGCACATCCCCGGCCTCCATAAGGCTCTTCACTCTCGCATTGTATCCCTTTAAGTCTCTTACATTGCTCTGGGCGAACTTCTGGTACCGGTCCATCATCTCTGCCACCGCCCAGTTTAAGGCTCCCGCAGCCTTTTTGGGGTCCGTGACCACAGGGATCAGAAGGTGCGGGATCCCGTTATAAACAGAAAGCTCCACCACCTTGGGGTCGATCATGATCAGCTTCACATCCTCCGGCGAGGATCGGTAGATCAGGCTCATGATCATGGTGTTGATGCCCACAGACTTACCGGAGCCGGTCTGGCCGGCGATCAGAAGATGGGGCATTTTTGCCAGATCCGCCACCACCGGCTGGCCGCCGATGTCCTTTCCCACGGCAAAGGCCAGGCTGGAGGGGTGCTGCCTGATCTCCGGGCTCTCCAGAAGCTCCCGCAGATACACGATGCTGTTGACCTTATTGGGGACCTCGATGCCCACAGCCGCCTTTCCGGGGATGGGAGCCTCGATCCGGATGTCGGTGGCCGCCAGGTTGAGCTTGATATCGTCGGCCAGGGACTGGATCTTGCTGACCTTCACTCCCTGCTCCGGATGGAGCTCATACCGGGTCACAGTGGGCCCGCAGCTGATATTGGTGACGGTGACGCCCACGCCGAAATTCCGAAGCGTCTGCTGTAACTTAATGGCCGTCTCCTTAAATTCCTTTTCTGACTGGCCGGAGGCCGCCCCAGGCCCCTTCTTCAAAAGTTCCAGCGGCGGGGCCACATAGGGCTTTCTGGGTTTTTCCTCTTTTTTCTGGATCTCCTGGCGCACAGCGGCATCGGCAGCCTGCCTCTCTTCGGCAGCCTTTGCTGCCTCCGCCTCCCGCCTCCTCTTTTCCGCCTTCTGGCGGATGATCTCCTCCGCATCGGTCTCGATGACCTTCCCGGCGGCAGTGACGATCTGCTTTTTCTCCTCTGCCTTCTGGAGGACCGGGATCTCCCCGGTATTTTCTGTTTCCGCTCCGGACAGGACCCGGCCGGCCTGGATCTCCTCTGCTTCCGGGAAAACAGGCGCAGGCTCCGGCTCTTCTTTGGCGTCATAGGGCGGCTGGACCGATACAGGCTCCCAGTAATCCTCTGTCACCGCATAAGGCTCTGTATCCAGCTCTGCCAGGGACTCCAGCTCTCCGGTCTGGTCCTTTTCCGCATTCTGGAGGTTCCCGTTCCCGTCATAATCCTCATCCAGCCAGTAGCCGTCGTCCTCCGGCTCTGCCGGAGCATTCTTTGTCTTTCCAGGCTTTGCCATGGTCTCTCCCGGCTCCTCCCAGGGCTCCGTGAACGTCTCAGCCTCCGGAATGGCTTCAGAGGCAGCCTGTGCCGCCGTCTGCTCCATGGACGGCCTTCCTCCCTCCGGGAATACGTCCATATCTTCAAAGTCCCGGCTGCTGCGGCTCAGAAATACATCCTCGTCCCTGTGGGGCCTGGAAAGGGACAGATCCTCGTCAAAGGGAACTGTCTCCTTTTCCGGCTCCTTTCCGGCCATGGTGATATTCCCGCGGAATACATCTGCCGGATCCGGACGCGGCTCTTCCTTTTCCTCATGTACAGGGGACGGCTCCGGCTGGGGAGAAATGCCCAGAGCCGCTCTCCGCTCCTCCCGGTCTCTTCTGGCCGCCGCACGGGCCTTCTCCTCCCGTTCCACAGCCGTTTCCATTTTTTCCTCCGGCTTTCTGTCCGCGCTGAAACGGGCCAGATCCTCCTCTGTCACCGGCATGGCCATATCCGGCGTAAACCGCTCCGGCCGGCCGGCTGAAAGATCCGTAGAGTGCAGATTGACTCCCTGGACCCGCTGCTCCTCCCGCAAAAGCCGTTCTTCCTCTTTCTTCTCCTGGCGGATCTCCTTTCTCCGCTCGTGATCCTCTCTGGCGTACTGGTAAGCCTTTCCGCTTCCTTTTTTAACTGCCATCACAAAGGATCTCTCCGTGATGCAGACCAGGCAGAGGATCATGAACACCAGAAGCAGTATGTAAGAACCGGTGGCGCCCACAGTCTTATGGAGCGCCAGCACCAGTGCGCCGCCGATGACGCCGCCGCCCATGCCGCTTTCCCCGGCTGTTTCATAGATTTCCTTAAAGGTCTGGCCTTCCTGGTATCCGCCGCCGAAGATGAGCTGCGCCAGTCCGCAGAGCACGATCAGCAGCACCTCCACTGCCAGCATCTTATAAACGGCCCGGATATTTCCCTTATTGGAGGCATAAAAGATGGTGCCTAAAAATAAAAGGACAGGCGCCACGTATCCGATGCTCCCGAACACTCCCAGGAGCATGCTGCTGAACATATCCCCCAGCATGCCGCAGATATGGAAATTGCTTAAAAATAAAAATACACAGACGGCAAAGGTCCCCAGGATCACTGCCTCAGACTGTAAAAAGCTGCTGTCCGCCTCCTGTTTCTTTGTCCCTGTCCGTTTTGCCGCCGTCGTCTTCGTTCCCGCGGTTTTCTTCCCGGCTGTCTTTCCTGATGCCGTTGTCTTCTTTTTTGTATTACTTCCAGCCAAAATGAAAGCCCCCTATCTAAAAATCAGGGCAAAAACCCTCATTAAATAGTATACATAAAGTTTCTGGAAATTGCAACTTCTATCTGGGGGATGGGATCCGGGAGCCGGAAAAGCCTTGCCGCAGGCGGAAGGCCCGGGTCCCTCCCCTGCAGCAGGCTCCTGCCAGTTTTATGCCTGCTTTTCCCCGGTCCCCTCTCTTCCGGAAGAACCTGTTTCCCCGATCATCCCGTAAAGCTTTGCCAGGGCCTCCCGGATCCCGCCCACCTGGTCGATGAGTCCCTTTTCCACCGCATCCTTTCCCACCAGCACCGTCCCCAGATCCCGGGTCAGCATCCTGGTATTATGCATCAGCGCCTTTAAGCCGTCGTAGGAAATACAGCTGTGTTCCGACACAAAGCTCAGGATCCTGTCCTGGATCATTTCAAAATAATCATACGTCTGGGCAGCTCCGATGACCATTCCGGTCATCCGCACCGGATGGACCATCATGGTGCCCGTGGGTACGATAAACGAATAATCCGAAGCCACAGCCAGAGGCACGCCGATGGAATGGCTGTCCCCGATGACCAGGGAGACCGTGGGCTTGCTTAAGGACGCCAGCATCTCCGCCAGGGCCAGTCCGCAGCTCACGTCTCCGCCCACCGTATTGATGAGCATCAGGATCCCATCGATGTCCGGATCGTCCTCCACCTTCGCAAGCTCCGGCAGGATATGCTCATACTTGGTGGTCTTAGTGCTGCCCGACAGGTTTTCATGGCCTTCGATCTCCCCGATAATGGACAGCAGATGGATCCGTCCCTTCCTCCCGCCTCCCAGGGTCACCTGGCCGTTTTCCCTGATCCGTTCCTCCTGGTCCTTTTTTTCGCTGGCATCATTTCCCATAAAAAAACTCCTTTCCCACACATTTTTTCTTATTCTGTGTGAAAAAGGAGCTTTCTATGCATTCAGGATCAGTCGCCGATGACGTCCACGATCTTTAAGGGCGTCCGGTAGTTCCAGGAAGAGATCTTGATCCCACTCCTTCTGCTGGCCGCATGGATGATCTGGCCGTTGCCGATGTACATGGCCACGTGGTTGATCTTTCCACGGCTGTTGCCATAGAAGATCAGGTCTCCAGGCCTCATCTGGCTGGATTTGATCCGGGTGCCCCGCTTGGCCTGGTCCCCGGAATAGTGGGGCAGGGAAATGCCGAAATGCTTCATCACTGACATGGTAAAGCCGGAGCAGTCGGCTCCCCGGGTGAGGCTTGTCCCGCCCCAGACGTAGGGATTTCCCAAAAACTGCATGGCGTAGTTTACGATCTGGCTTCTGAGGGAGGCGCTCTCCTCTGCCGGAGAGAATTTAATGGCCTCTGCCAGGGCATACCGCACATCCACATAATCGGTGGAAACGTAGGCCGCAGATACCTCATCGGCCCCGTCGCCTTCTCCGCCTTCGTCGAACTCGATCTTTACCCAGCCGTCTAACTGCTCGGCCACATGGTATCTCTCATTGTTGGAGATCTGGGTCCAGATCTTCGCATCGGTGCTGGGCTCCGTCCGGGCGTTCAGCCGGTCGGTGCTGACAATGGCCATGAGCTCCGCGTGCTCCATGGCCGCCTGGCGGGCCGCATCTCCGGTGAGAATGAACTCACTGCTCACATAACCGGTGATGTTGCCGGAACGGATCTTATACCAGCCGTTCCCCGTATCCTCCAGGATCTCGCAGCCGGCATAGCTGGGGAGCTTTCCGATCACCTTCTCGTCCTTTCCGGCTCCCTGGCGGATGTTTAGGTAATTGGTCACATTGGACACGCCGGGATTGTCATAATAATTAAGGACCATGGCGCGGACATCCAGCTTTCTTGCCTCATTTAAGGAAAAACGCTTTTCCGCAAATTCAGAGGAGATATAGCCGCCGTCGATCTGGTACCAGCCGTCCTCCTCTCCCAGGATCTCATACCGCTCTCCCTCTAAGCACTGGCCCACGATGTTGGAGTCAGTGGAGGGCTGCTCCCGGATATTCAGATTGTCGGTGGTGACCACCGCCCGGTCTGTGACCATGGACAGGGCCTTTTCCTTTGCAGCATCGCCGGTGATCACATACTCAGAGCTCACATAGCCGTCGATCCCGCCGGAATTGACGTGATACCAGCCGTCCAGGGTCTCCTGGACCTCACAGGCGCTGCCGTCCATGAGCTTTCCCACCACCTGGGAACCGGACTCCGGCTTTTTTCTCATATTCAGATAGCCGGACACCTGGACGACCCCGATATTGGCATAGGAATCCACCACAGCCTGGGCGTTGGCAAGCCGCTCCGCATCCCTGGCCTGGCGGGAGGCCTCCTCAGCGGCCAGCGCGCTTTCATCCAGCGTCCCGGCTTCAGGGCCCGTTTCCCCTTCCCCGGAGGTTTCCGTTGCTGCCGCCGGCTTTTTATCCATATATCCCTTTACGGCCTTCCCGCCGAAAAAGATCCCGGCCGCAGCCACGCAGACCACCGCGGCAGCCAGCGCATATTTTCCATAGGGCGGACGGTTCCGTCTCCGCCTCCTGGCCCGGTTTAAGGACGCCATATAATCCGCTACATTTCCTTCATCTTTCATTCTTAAAACACTCCATAGAAATTCATTTGGTTATAAGTTTACCATAAAAGCTCGAAAAAAGCAAAAGAAAAGAATGCGTCCGGGAGCATTTTCCCAGGACGCATTCCTCCATCCTCCATTTTTCCAGCCATCCGGCCTTTATTTCAGGATCTCCCGGTAGACACGGAAAACATTTTTATAGAAGATCTTCTCGATCTCCTCTGTGGAAAAGCCTTCCTTCTCCAGACGGGCCGCCAGAAGCTGCATGTCTCCGGCATTGGTGATCTCCATGGACACGGCCGCTCCGTCAAAATCCGATCCCAGGCCCACGGAATCGATCCCGCCCACACGGATGATGCGGCGGATATGGGCCACCATATCGTCCAGGGATGTTTTCATGGGATCCCCGAATTTTTCCTTATCCCGGAGGAATTCTGTAAAATAGTTGACGCCCATGACGCCGCCCTTTTCCCCGATCCCGCGGATCATCTCATCCGTCAGGTTCCGGCAGTGACGGCAGACGGCTCTGGCACCGGAATGGCTGGCCACAAAGGGACGCTTCGCATGGCTGATCACATCCAGGATCCCCTTATCGCCCAGATGGGACACGTCGGCAATGATCCCCAGGCGCTCCATCTCCTCCAGGAATTCAAAGCCCTTTTCCGTAAGTCCCTTTTCTGTTTCCGGCACGAAGGAATCCTGTCCCGGCCCCAGATATTCATACCGGTTGGGGTACGCCAGCTCGTTGGGGAAATTCCAGGTGAAGGTGAACATACGGACGCCCAGCTCGTAAAAGATCCGGAGATATTCCAGCTTTCCCTCGCAGATGGCTCCCTCCTCCATCGTAAGGAGAGCGGACATACGTCCCTCTGCCATGTTTTTTTCAATGTCCCGGAAGCTTCTTACGATCCCGATCCGGTCCGGATATCTGCGGAGCTCTGTGAAAAACGTATCGATGAGACGGAGCGCATACTCCGGAAGGGGCATTTTCCCCTTAAGGTTCTCCATATGGGCGAATACGGCAAAGTTCTGTACCGCATAATCCCCCCTCTCCATTTTCTCCAGGTCGATGTGCAGGTTGTTTTTTAGGATCCCGCATTCTTCTCCTGCCTGGCGTTTTGCATAGATCTCAGCAATGGTATCGCAGTGCATGTCTGCAACTTTCATTTCCTATGTACCTCCCAATCATTCTGTCTTTCCCCATTATAATCCAGGAATGGGCATTTGTCACCTTCTTTCTCTGTCCCTTATTCGCTCCGCAGGGCGTCGATGGGGTTCAGTCCCGCCGCCCGGCTGGCAGGCATATAGCCGAATACCAGGCCGATGCCCACCGAAACAGAGAAGGAGATCAGTACCGACGAAAGGGTGGGAGGCGCTTCGATGCCCATGAGACCCCCGATCCCGATGCTGGCCAGAGAGCCCAGCAGAATCCCGGCGATCCCGCCGATGGTGCTGGTCACCGCTGCCTCAATGACAAACTGCTGAAGGATCACGCGTTTCCGAGCTCCCAGGGCCTTGCGGATCCCGATCTCCCTGGTGCGCTCTGTGACCGATACCAGCATGATGTTCATGACCCCCACGCCGGCCACCAGAAGGGAGATCCCGGCAATGCCGCCCAGCATCATGGACATCATGGCGATCTGATCGTTCAGTGTGTCCATCAGAGAGCTCATGGCTGTCACCGAGTACAGATCCTCATTTTTCATTTTGCTGTATAAGAATTCCTCCAGAGCCGCCGTACAGGCCTCCGTATCGTTGATATCATAGGATGTGAAGGTGTAATTGCTTATGACGGCGTTTCTGGCGATCTTGGCCGCCCGGGAATAGGGGATCCACACGAAATCGTCGGTACATCCGTCGTCGAAGTCCGCGGCGCTTTCCGTCTGCTGCTCCACAACGCCCACCACTGTATAAATTATCCCCGTTGAGCTTTATTTTCTCGCCCAGGGCTTTTTCCGGGCTTCCAAAAAGCTCCGACGCCACATAGGCTCCCACCACGGCCACCTTCTGGCGGGAAGCCATATCGGAATAGAGCAGGTTCCTGCCACAGGAAAGCTCATAACCCTTGATGGCAAGCTGGTCCTCGCTGTATCCTCCCACGGTGGTGGCGTCCATGGTGTCGCTGCCGTGCTTCACGGTGGCGCTTACGGAAACGCTGGGCGTCATTCCCTGGAACAGATCCTGATTCTCCTCATAAAATTCGTAAAACTCCTCCACATCAATGGTCCTTGATGGCAGGGACCTGTAATTGACGGTGATCTGGTTAACGCCCATGCTGGCAAAGTTCTCCGTCATATAAGACATGTATCCGTTGACGATGCCCACCAGGATGATCACAGAGGCCACCCCGATGATGATCCCCAGCATGGTAAGAAAGGAGCGCATCTTGTTTCCCCAGATACTCTTTAAAGCCATTTTAAATGATTGCAGCATATTCTTTCACATCCCCATCAAAATTGATCCTGCCGTCTATGATCCGCACCACCCGTTCTGCCTCCAGGGCAATGGAGCTGTCGTGGGTGATCATAACGATGGTATTTCCCTCCCGGTTGAGCTTCTTTAAAAAATCCAGAACCTCCCGGCCAGTTTTGGAATCCAGGGCGCCGGTGGGCTCGTCAGCCAGGATCAGCGACGGATTTCCCGCCAGGGCCCTGGCAATGGAAACCCTCTGCTGCTGGCCGCCTGAAAGCTGCTTTGGAAAATTCCTCCACTTTTCTTTCAGTCCTACCCGTTCCAGGGATTCCATGGCCCGTTCCCTCCGGTCCCAGGGATCCATGCCCGCGTAAAGGAGGGGAAGCTCCACGTTCTCCAGAAGGTTCAGCTTTGGAAGCAGATTGTACTGCTGAAATACGAAGCCGATCATGGTGTTCCGGATCTGGGCCAGCTGGTTGTCCGTCATATCGCTTACGTCCTGGCCGTCCAGAAGGTATTCCCCCTCCGTGGGAACGTCCAGGGCTCCGATGATGTTCATCAGCGTGGATTTTCCGCTGCCGGATTTTCCTACAATGGCCACAAACTCTCCCTTTTCAATGGTAAGGGAGATCCCGTCGCTGGCCCGCACCTCCTCGTCCCCCATCTGGTAGATCTTATAGATGTCCTTCAGCTGGATCAGAGGGATCTTTCCTGCGCTCGTGTTTTTTTCCATGGACCGCACTCCCTTCTTATGGTCTGGGGCCGCCGCCCATGCCGCCTCCGCCGCCGGGGCCGCCTTCCATTCCGCCGCCCATGCCGCCGGGGCCCATCATCATCATATCCATACTGGTGCCAGAGCCAGAATCCGGATCCACGTAGACCTCATCTCCCTCGGAAAGCCCGGAAAGGATCTGCACATAATCGTCATTGATGATCCCAGTCTCCACCTGGACGGCCTCAAAGCCGTCGGGAACGCCGGACTGGCCCTGGCCGGAGCTGCCGGACTGGCCGCGAGCCGCTTCTTCGGAGCCGTCTTCTGTTCCTTCCGTCTGGTCTGCCTGGCCGGAGGACGGATCCTTTTTCACATATACCCGGTTTCCCCGCATAAGGGCTCCCGCCGGGATACAAAGGGCATCCTGGGCGCTGTCCAGGATAATGGTGGCATCCACGTTCATGCCCGGAAGCAGGTCTCCCGTCTCTTCCAGGGTCACTGTCACCGGATAGTTGGTAACGCCGTTGGAATAGCTTCCCTCCAGACTTACATTGGTGACCGTGCCTGTGAAGGTCTCCCCCTCCACAGCATCGGCGGTGATCTCCACGGTCTGCCCGGCCTTCACGCTCCCCACATCCAGCTCATCCACCGACATGGACAGGGTCATGGCCGACAGATCATAGATCACAGCCATCACCGTATTCCCGCTGGTCCCCTTGGTGATCTTATCTCCGGCTTTGGCGTTTTTCGTAATGACAGTACCGGAAATGGGAGCGGTGATGGTATAGTCTCCGATGGTATCCTGGGTATTTTCCAGCTTATTCTCTGCATTTTTCACATTATCCCCGGCAGTCTCCAGGGCGTCCTTAAAGGTTTCCAGATACTTTGCAGCCGACTGGTCCGTGGCCTTAAAGAGGGCGGTCCCGTTGTCCACAGAGGCTCCTTCGGAAACCAGAAGGTTCTCCACCTCCAGGCTTCCCTGGCCGGACAAGTCCGCGCTGAGGGTCGTCTCCGTTTTTGGTACAAAGGTCCCAGGCTCACAGCTGGAAGCCTCTCCCACAGCTGCCGCAGCCTGTACCAGAGTTGTAAGACCTCCGGGGTTTTCCACCTCCACGGTCACAGCCTTTACCAGGCGGCCCCCGGAAAGCGTCTCCTCCATACTGCTGACCACCGTCACGATTCCCTGGAGCTCCTCTCCCGTATCCTCCAGAGTCAGCACTGCCGGACTTCCCACCTGGATCTGCTCCGCTTCCGCCGAAAGGAATGGAACCGTCAGCTTCATGACAGAATCATCATAAATATCTGCAAGCTTTGTCCCATTGGAAACCTTATCGCCCTCCTTGATATATAAGGTCTTTACATATCCGGAGACAGATGCCTTATATGTATTTCCTGAAAGCATTCCCGCCGCCTCATTATAATCCTCCTGGGCCGACTGCTGGCTTTCCCTGGCCCTTAAGAGGCTGGTTTCCGCGGAGCTTAAATCTGAATCCATGGAGGAGGCGTCGATCCGGTATAAGACCTGGTCCTTTTCCACCACATCTCCTTCCTCAAACAGGGCCTCCAATACCTCGCCCTCCACCAGGGATGTGACCTCATAGGTATCCTTGGGAGACAGGGAGCTGGATGCCGTCAGCTCTGAGGTGATGTCCATGACGGCTGCCTTCGCTGTCTGCACCTTGTCTGCCGTATCGGATGCCTTGACTGCCTGCTTCTGTTTCCAGAGGAAAAATCCCCCAAGGCCTGCCGCCAGGACAGCTGCCAGAAGGACCGCTGTCCGGATCCCCTTTTTCCTTTTTTTCTTTTTAAAAGCTTTCTTTTCTTCCATGCCCGCTCCTTTTATTCATCTCCCACTACGTCTACCACTGTATACGTGGGATTTTCTTCGGTACCGCTCTTTTCCCAGACGATGGCCACATCGTCACCCACGCCGTAATCGCCATAGACAGAAAACAGATACTGGAGCTCAGAACCGTTTATGGTAAACACGTCCCCGTCCTCCGCATTCTCCTGGTCATGGGAGTTTAACACCACCGACACCGGTGTAAAGGGGTCCGAAGCCGAATAATAGATGGCCTTAATGCGTCCGTCGGTGGCTCCCTTATTTTCTCCATCGCTGGAATAGGCGAAAATCGTCTTTGTCTCCTCATGGTAATAGACCACAGTGGCGTAATCGTTGATCTCCTCCTCATCCGAGGACTCTCCGTTTAAGAACATCACTGCCTTATCCAGGGAAAAGGGCACCAGGTTTTTCAGGTTCCGGCTGGCCTGGTTTAAGATCTTTGGCCCTTTTAAGCTGTTATCCAAGATCGAAGAGGTGTTCACCTCCCCGTCGGAGTTGTAGGTCAGCTCAAACACCTGGCTGCCATACTGTCCCCCCTCCTTCATCTGGGCCTTCATAAGGTTATAGAAAAGATGGATGCAGTCCTCCCTGGTCAGGATCTCGTTCTGGTCCCTGAAGATCCCGGAGTCCAGAGACAGGGCCGAAAATTTCGCCATCCGGTTCCCGTTGAGATTTCCGGAAAAATCCTCGTTGGTATAGCCCAGCAGGCCCAGGACGCCTTTGGCCGCATCCCTTAGGGTCACCCCCTCCTCCGGCTTAAAGGCCCCTCCCAGAAAACCGCTCATCCATTCATTGGAAGAGGCCGTCCGGATGGCGGAGGCATACTGGCTGTCCGCAGACACATCGGCGAACACCGCCCCGGAGACCGGGGCTCCGTAGCTCTGCCTCTGGGAGGAGGCCTTTACCAGCATCCCGGCAAACTCTTCTCTTGTCACCTCTGCATTCCGGTCACTGGTGGTCAGGATCCCCAGAAGGCTTACCACCTTTTTCTTCATTTCAAAGGTACTCTCCGCCCCGTAGGTCGTCGCGCTCATTCCCGCCGACACGGCACATACGGCTGCAAGCATCGCCATGGCTTTTCCTCGGTTCATACGATCTCTCCTTTTATATTTATTTTATAATCATAAAGGAAACTTTATAAAAACACGTTCACTTTACCAGATGAATGTGTTGAATCTGTGAAGGAAACAGCAGGATTTTTTGAACTTTCTGTGTCCTCCGCGGACAAAACCTTCCTCCGCCTGCATCATGATCCTCTTCCGCTCCATGGCGGTCCATCAGAGCATTTTTTATCATAGGATGACTTTCCCAGGACGAAAAAAACCGCCAGGAGCACATATGAGGCGACCCCAAAAAGTTAGACTTTTTGG
>OFOU01000413.1_pt1 | contig 36777 bp, 48 predicted proteins | sample 1542061 | NCBI WGS metagenome assembly OFOU01 (sample SAMN04209239, study PRJEB22552) | human gut metagenome | biome: gut; material: feces | host: Homo sapiens | place: USA: Oklahoma
AATTCTGAAATTTCAACAATAAATCATTATTAGAAATAGCTTCATATTTACTTGCATCAGCGTAATTTAATGTATTTGTTACAGTACATTTATATGTCTTTTTAGTAGTGCTATCATAGTAAGCTGTTCCTTCTGTTTTAGTATTAGAATTATTTAAAATTCCTCCATAAGGAATTCCTAAAGTTTCAGCTAGTTTTGCTCCTTCAAGGACTTCATCTTCAGAAGTTCCAAAATCTTTATTGAAAGCTGTGTTTTTAGTAATGCTTGGTTCTTTAGTTTTTATAAGATTCTCTATTTTATCCTCTATCTTCTTTGCTGTATCATATTCAGTTGATACAGCTCCTTTATCTAATTTTTTATCTAATTCTTCTTGTAATTTTCTTAAAGTTACATAACTATTCAAATCTATTTGTGCATCTACTTTTGTATTTGAAGTTATTGTTATCAATATATTAATAACGAAGCTTTGAGGATTGTCTGTTACTGCTGGAATATAATCAAAATTTTCTTTTGCATTACTATATGCAAATAAAATTTCTTCATCATCATTTGTTGCTGCATAAATTCCTAGTTCTCTAAAAATTTTATTACTACTTATATCAGCATTATCAAATTGTAGCTCTATTTGTACTTGTGTTTTATCAGTTCCAACTATTTTGCACTCACTTATCTTTACATCTTTCCATTTTTCTTTTAACATTGTTAAAAACCGAATTTCATCATCAGTATTTATTACTCCTGAACCTAATTCTGCTCTTTTAAAATTTATTGTTTCATTTAAATTTCCATTTACTTTAGCAAGAAGTTGTTCTCCTGCTTTAGTTAATTTTAATCCTGGGAAATAACTCATTTTTATCCTCCTATATTAATAACCTTAGCAAAGCCAATTACTCCACCAAAATTAATATTATCATTTATCTTCATTGTTTGATCTATTTCAAAATCAGAAAATATTGTTATAATTTTCCCTGTATTTACAATACTAGCAAAATTGTATATTAAATCTTCATCAGATAGTTCTAAATCCCAATACATCTTTGCCCCAGCTTCACATATACTATCAAGGTTAGGAAACTTATTTATTTTACTAAAATCTTGATTTGTAGTAACTCTAAAATATTGACTAGCTACTTCTCCTTTATATCTAGTTTTAAAGTCTATTACTTCTGCTCCTGAAAGTTGTCTAGCAATATCTAGCAAAAATTCTGTAGTAGGAAGTCCTGAAACAGCCATTCTTTTTGAAATAAGAGCTTTTCTATACTGTTCATCATCTCTTTCATTTCTTTTCTCTTGATATCTAACACCTAGAAAATCTAAAAATATTCCATTAGCTTTTACTAATGAAGTTTGTCCTTTCAAGCAATCAATAAGCTCATCTAAATAATTAATAATAGTTTCAAGACTTTTGTATATTTTTATATTATTTTCTTTTTGAAAATGTAAAGGAAGTCCCTTTATTACTTCATTAATCATTGTATCACTCCCTTGCTTTCGAACGCTCATTAAAAGCAAGTTGTAAAGATGTTTTATACTCCACTTCAGTACTTTTCTTAAATTTCAAATCAAAATCATAATATTTATACCCTTTTCCACAAACCCAATCAGATATAAATACTCCTGTACTTAATTTCACTCCTAAACCAGCATTATTAATATACTCCTTTAAAAGCTTTTTTATAGCTACTTCATCAGGACTTTCAATTATTAATTGATAATCAACAACAACATCAATAGGACGATCAAATCTTATAGTCTCTGTTTCCCCTGAAACAGATGTAGGAACTTCTACACTCACACTTCCCTTTGTATCAGGAGTATGAATATGTTTATAAATAGCTTCAGCTATTTCTTCTTTTATACCTCCATCTACTACAAGCCATATACTCTTTGGTTCTAATCCATTACTATCTGTTTTCATAGTATTATTTCTAATACCATTGCAACTTTTTACCCCAGCAAGAGCTCTCACAGCTGCTATAACAGGTTCCAATGCCCACTCTCCCTCTGTGTTTCCTGCAAGATATCTATTTAAGTAATCATAATCATTTTCTTGGGTAAGTCCACCTTCTCCTTCAGCAGTATTTTGAACATTGATAATTCCTCCTGGAGCGGATAAAACTTTAGTTATAGAACTTGACTTAATATTTCCCTCTTCTCCTGTTAAAAGAGCTTTAAATAAAATAGTTTTCTTTTTACTTGCATCTATATCAAATTGTTGTATATTTTCAAATTGAATTCCATTAGATGTCTCTACAAGAATATCTTTCTCATTTACACTTACATAACTATTTGCAGTTATTTCACAATTAACAAAAGCATAAGATCCTTGCCGTCTAGGAAATCTATCTAATAAATCATCCAGTTCATTTCCTTGAGCATTATATAAATTTAACCCTTTCATCAAAGATATTATTTTATCTTCTAAATAAGATGCTACTGTTATAAATGGAGCTACTATTTTATAATAATCTGATGTTTCTGAAGCATTAAACTCTTCTCCCCAGCACTCTTTACTTTTTGCCTTTTCTTGAGCCATTTCCATTAGTCCTTTAAAGCCTTTAGTTTCTAATTTATTCACAATAACACCTCCTGTTGTATAGTTTTATATTTTTTATGTTGAAAATAAAATATAGCTTTTATGATTCTATTTTTTTCAGAAACTATCTCATAATACAAGTCATCTAACTCTGATCCATACCAAAGAAAAGTCCTTTCTTTTATATGTTCCATTTTATATTTAGCATCATCTATCCCATCTATAATATTGATATTCAATCCTAAATTTTCATTATAATAACATTCATTACTATATATTTTTAAAGAATTTATCCATCTTTGTAAAAACTCTTCCATTCCTGTAACCTTTTCTCCTAATTGAATATCTCCATCTTTCATTTTTAAACTTTTCATTATTTCGCTCCTGATGTATCTCTACCTTCTGCATCTGTATGTTTATGTCCAGCAAAGTCTATTCCTCCAATAGTTGCTACTTTGGAAGCTAAACTTTCTAAAATATTTACTACCTTAGCAGTTATCTTTTGAGTTACTGTTAAATTTCCAGTGATATTAATATCTCCTTTGGTATTAGTATTACCTGTTCTTGTGATATTCCCTATTTGGTTTATTTCTCCTTCTTCAAGCCTATTTCCTATAATCTTTATTGCATCAGGAAAAGATCTTATATCCTGCATACTTGGTATAGTAAAAGGCAAAGCAAAACAACTATTTAAAGAGTTTCTCTTTATACTATCCATTTTTTCTTTATTTCCTTGACTTATATATGAAGAAATATCATATGTAGTTACAAATACTGGAATAATATTTCCAACATTTATCTTCCAATCTATATAATTTATATTATCTCCAAACATACATACTGGAACATTACGAAGAACTGGAAGGGAGATTCCATTTGGTTTAAATAAAGGCTTGAGATCCACAAATCTATTTTTCCTTACAGATTGAACTTCACATAAAATAATATTTATATTTTCCATTTATAGTACCTTAACCTTCAACTTCATTATCCAACTATCTTTTAGATCAATTTCAATTTCTCTTACTTGTGCTATCCCTGTAAAAGTATCACTTACAATGTTTACAGTATCTCCCTTTTTTATATAATGAATTGGAAAACACTTTACATCATAATCATATTCTTTAGTTGTTGTTGCTTTAAGTTGTGGCTTTTTACTTATCCATTCAACATTTCCTTCTTTATTATCACTTGCTACATCTATTTCAGATTCATTTACAAGCTTTTCTGAAAATGTTGGATTTTCAATAAGTCCACTTTTAAAGCTCAAACTTATTATTTTTTCTTTAAACTCTTTATGATAAATATATAAATCATTTGATTTCAATATCATTTTGCTTTCAGCATCTGCTACAAGCTCTTTTATTTCTTGAAAAGCTTTATTATAACAAGTATAACCATTTGTATAAACCTTATCATTTAAAAGTTCCATACTTATTATGTTTATTCCAGCTATTTGACATACTTTTTTTAAAGCTTCCGAAATACGTACATTTCCATCAATAGAAAGTGATAGTATTTTACTTGTATTTTTACTTCTCTCTGAACAGAGAAGTTCTTTAACAATATCTCCACCATCACGATATTTATTTGCTTTTATAACTTCGTAAATACCATATTCTCCAATATCATCAGCATATCCAAAATTTAACTTTATCTCACTTCCTACTTCAATATCTTGTGATAAATTATAAATATAAAATCTTCCTACACCTATTTTTTTATCATTTCCTGATTTTATTTCAGCTTGAAATTTTAATCCACCATTATTTTCATCATTAATTGTTTTACCATTTACTACAAGAAAAGAATTTCTAGGAAAAAGAGGTCTTAAAGCTGTTATCTTCTGCATATTAACTCTCCTCTATAAGCATTTCTATCTCATCAATATTATCATAAGTTATCTTTTTATAAATTCTATCCTTAGTATTTGGAATAATATATGCTTTTGGAAACTTTTCATTAAAATTTCCTCTCTCATCAGAAAGTTTATTAAACCATAAAGGTATCCCAAAAATAATAGGTTCAGCATAACATATAGAATTCAACTGATTATCATACAAATCTATATAAATTCTTCTATCATAAGAGTTCATTTTTAAATCAAAAATAAACTCTTTTTTATTTATTACTATTGCTGTTCGATAAGGTATCGAACCCTTTATAATATTAAATTTGAATTTCATGCTATTCTCCTCTTAATTTAATACTTTCACTTGCTAACTCCCCTTCCCAATCTTGTTTACCTGTTCTTATCTCTGTTTTTTCTGAAACAAGAGGTTTGGCAGCAGGAGATGGTGCTGGAATAAATTCTATATACGCATATTCCATTTGAGTAAAAGATATAGCCAATTCTATATATGTATATGTTGATATTGTTTTATTAATACTTGTTATCCCTAAATTACTATATAACTTATCTACATATAAACTTACTGGTTGTCTTTTCTTTACTAAAGATATAATTTTTTCATAAATTCTATCTTTATCATCTCCTGTTATTTGAACTTTTATTGAAAATGAAGAGGGATTATTAGAGATGTTATCTGTTTTATTTGAACCATCATCTAATCTAGTTACAGGAATTTCACTTGATAAATCTTCAGTAAATTCATTTGTTAATTCTAAAGGAATATCTTCTAAAATAACTGTTTGTGATGTTAAATATTTTTTTACAGGTTCTATTTTTTCTGTTATATTTGACATTAAACTTTTAATTGAAAAAGCCACTTATACCAGCCCCTCTGCTATTTCCCTTTCTTCTTCAAATTTTTTAATCTTACTAACTATCATCTCTCCAATTTTATTCCAATCAATTTCATTATTAGAATTATTTATATTAAAGTTTAAATTATAGACATTTCCTCTATTTGTCCTTACTTTCGAATAATTTTCATTTTCTTTTTTAGTTAATACCCTTTCTCCTTCATGTAAATTAGCTACATAATTATCATGCGGAACATAAGATAGTCCTGTTCTATGACTTCCTTCTATCTCTGTTTCAGGCTCTTCTCCAAAATTGAAAAATCCTTTTACCTTTTTTACTAAAGATAAATTACTTATTTTTTCTCCTAGATTTTTAAAACTATCAATAGCTGATTGAATACCCTCTTTTAAACTTGTAAAAAAAGCAGAGAAAGAGTTTTTTACATTCTCTATTATTCCTAAATTACTATCCCAAGTTCTCCAAAAAGCTAATATTCCATCAAAAACCATTTTCCCTGGTATAAGGAAATTAAATATACCACTATATTCAGAAAATTTTGAAAATAAGTCTTTCACTCCATCTTTAATACCTATTAAAACACCTTTAAAAACACTAAAAACACCTTTTAATATTTCTATTACTTTATCCCAGTTTCTATATAGTGCTACTCCAGCAGCTATTGCAAGTCCTACTCCCATTACAATAGGGTTAAAACTTATAGCAGCAAGAGCTACTTTTAATGCTCCTATCATATAAGCAACTTTATTTATAATAAATAATCCTGCAAAAGCTGAAGCAACAGGAATTAGAACTTCTTTCCATTTAATACAAAAAGATATAATCTTACTTCCTACACTAACAACTTTCTTTATACTACCAGCTAATTTCTCTGCCCATTTTGTAAAAGTCCCATCCTCTTGCCATTTTATTAGTAAATCTGCAAGAGGAATTAAAACTTTATCTCTAATAATTTGAAATGGAGAATTTTCTATCACATTTCCAAATTCATCCATTCCTGCCAGAGTAGAAAGACCTGATTTAAAAATTCCTTTTATTGTAGAAATAGCTCCTTTAAAAGTTCTTGCTTGCTTTTCCATAGCTCCACCAAATTTAGAATCCATTAACTCAAATAAAACTTTATTAAAAAGTTTCATATCTTTTATTTGACCTTTATTATTAAAAAGATCTCCATATCCTTGATCTTTTCCATAATCTCCAATCATATCTTTTGTTATTCCAAATTCTTTAAGTCTTTCTAACTCTCCTGTTTTACTGTCAGCAAGAGCTTCTACTGCTTGTTCAAAAGGTTTATTCATAGCTGAAGCCATGTCTCCTATCATTTCTATATAAGTTTTCCCTGTAGACTTTAAAACTCTATCCCCTTCCATTCCATAAGATTGCATCTTAGTTAATCCACTAATAATTTCTTCTGTTTCGAATGGAGTTCTATTTGCTAGACGACTTCCCCAAGCAAGTTTTTTTTGAGCTGCAACAGGATCTTTTAAAACAGTTTCAAGAGTATTTCTATATTGTTCAATGTTAGAAGCACCTTCGAAAGCTGTTTTAATAGTAACTCCTGCTCCTAAAACTCCCATCATTCTTTTTATAACTCCTGATAAGGAATTAGCTTTTTTTTGAGCATTTTCAAATACTTTTGTTGAATAAGATGAAAAAGATTGAAATCCTTTCTTTATACTTCGAGTAAGTCTAAATTTCATTATAAGTCTATCAGTTGACCTTGCTATTTTATTAAAGGCTGAAGATCCTACTCTCTGTATCCCTAAAAAGGCTCTCTTGAAAGCATCTGCAATACTATATCCTTTTGTAATAAGACTAGAAGCATACCCTTCTATCTTTACAAAAGGATTTTTAATAGCATTACCTAATTTTATTTTAAGAGGATCTTTTAAAAGTTCTTCAGTTTCTTTATATGATTGTTTTATTTTCTTTAATGCCTCTGTCCCTTTACCAGTAACATTAAATTTTAAAGTTAATCCTTTAAGCACTTTTTAATCCCCCTCTATTTCTTTTTTTCTTCTTTTTGCCCAATCATTCCATGCTAGAGTTAATAGGTCCAGCTCTTCCATACAAAGTTCTTCTACTGATTTTCTATAATAGTTTATCTTAGCTGAAAAAGCTAAATCAAATCTATTCTGAAGTAATTTTCGCTGATTCTCTAGCTCTTTCCGTGAATAGAAAGGGGGTTACTTGAAACTCTGATATAAGTTCAATAACTTCTTTCATAGATGTATAATCTAATTCAAAATAACTAGTTGAACGAGCCTCTACAGGTAAAGCTACAAATGTTTTTAAGATTTTTTCAGTTGCTGCTAGATCTTCTTTTTCATTTTCTAGTTTATTTGCTACTTGCATTGCAACTCTTTCAATTCTAAATTTTACAGTTTCTACTTCAAAATTTTTTGAATAAACTTCTTTTTCAAATTCTAATGCTCCTAACCCTTCTGGTTTAAAAGTAACATTTGAAAAATTCTCTAAAATTTCATTTATTCTTTTCTGTTCTTTTTGTCTCTTTTCGTTATTCATTATGCTAGAACCTCCCTACATCCTGTACAATTTAATGTAAACTCTCTCTGATCACTCTCACCATCATTTGAAAGATCTCCTTTATTTACTCCTATTTCTCCTAAAACAAGTCCTCTTGAATATTCTGAAACTGAACTATCCTTAAAATATCCATTTCCTATAAATCCTGTTTCTGCTGCTGCAAGAAGTACAAGTTCATCTTGTGTTCCTGTCTCAACAGTTACTGTTATAGTATTATTTGGATCAGGTGTATATATAACTCTTCTATGTCCTGAAAGAGCTTTTTCTGATAGCTTAGTTGTTTCTCCTGCTGGAGTGATATTTATACTTCTTGGATTCTTTATAGTATATCCATTAAATATAAGCGTCTTTTTACTTAAATCTACACCCATTTATATGCCTCCTATTTAGTTTTCTTTAGTGCTTTATAAATAATTACAGATGCAATTCCCATTGCATAACTACATAGCATTAAAAACATTGTTTGTAACATTTTTATCCTCTCCTTAATTTTTTTTATTTACTGTGTCATAAGTTTGTTTTAATGTTAAATCTATAAAATATGCCCATCCTTTTAGTCTAAATAAAACATTTGGTTTTATAGTTCTTGCCATTCTCTCCTCTTTAGTTTGAGTGACAGGAGTAACTTTATACTCATAAATACCATTCTCTTTAGCAAGAATATCCTTTGCTCCTAATTGCTCCATAATTGAAGTAATAGTTTCTTCCATTCTTGTATATCCCTCTTCATCTTGTGGAAATCCTTTAAGAATAAGCATTTTTTGAATAGCTTCATTAAGATTTACAATCATACAATCTAGTGCTGTTGTTTCATCAAAATAAGTTCCATCCACTGCTCTACCACCATTTGCTACTATATATCCTTCTGAAGTTCTTTTTTCAACGAAAGTGATATTATTTTTAGTAAGTTCTTGCTTTTTCCCACCTGTAACATCTGCACTTACTCCTGAAAGTTTAACCATACTACATTTATTTCCCGCTCCTGCTGTAATTACAGCCCCAGCATATGCAGCTGATTTATATTCTCTATCCTCCCCATCTGCTGTTTTGCTATTATAAATAAGCTGTGTTCTTTCAGATTTTGCCTTATCTGCATTTTCTAAAGGATATGTTCCTGTTTCAGCAATATATACTCTTCTTTCTGAAACTATAAGGGCTCTTAACTCTTCAACTAATTTTGCTGTATCCATTATTGTAATTAAGCAATACCAACTTTCATCTAATACTTCAGTGATGGCTGCTTTTAATTTAGTTGCATAAGCAGCATCCTCATCTCCACCCTTTTCAACTCCCATTACAGCAAAAAAATCTGGCTTTAATATATTTCCACTTCCATCTGTTTGTGATAAAAAAGCTTCAACAGCTTTATATATTTTTGTGTTATTTCCAAATTTTTCAGCTACTTCCTCTAAAGAAGTACAATATGCAAAATCTACATTTTTTTCATTTGTAACAATAAGAGTTTTATTTAAGTCAGCTACTGTTAGAGCAATTTCTTTATCAACTACAATTTTCACTGGTTCTCTATAATCCATTACTTTCCTCCTTTATAACTACTTTATGATTATTTGCAATAAGTTCTATTGTCTCTGCAATTTCAATTTTTCTTTCTTCAGTTAAATTTATATATTCAAAAGTGACATCAAAAGATGCTCTTCTTTCATATTTGTTTTGTATCTCTTCTCTTAAATTAGTTATTTTGGAAAATTTAACTATTCCTACATCTATATATCCCCACTCTTTTCGAAGATTAAATATTATTAGTTCGAAAAGCTTTTGAGCTTTTAAAAAGTTACCTGCTAAACTATTTTCATACATATCAAATTGAATTGTAGCTATTTCTCTATATCTTCTTTTCTCTAAATTGGTATTATCTTCAGCATTATATTCTCTTTCAGAAGAACCAAAAAAATCTTTAGTTTCTTTAGAAATAACACAATAAGTTGCATAAGGCTTCTTAGGTGGATTCTTTTCTGAATAAGCTGGAATAATAGAAATTTTTGAAATAGAATTAAGAAGTTTTATTATTTCTTCAATCATCTTTATCACTCCGTCTTAAAATATAAAACTTGAGATCTGCTACATAAGAATAATCTGCCTTTTGAATAATTTTCCATTCAACTTCATTTATAATAACAATATCTCCTAAATTTAAGTTTTCTTTTGTCCTAAAATCCATATCCTCTAAAGTCAAAGCTCCTTGAGGATAATTCTTTAATTCATTTAAAGAAAGTGGCATATATACTGCTTTTATTATCTTTTCAACTGATTCTTCTTCAACATACTCACCTTTTATCCATTGCCCTTCTTTTAATACTTTTACTCTAACATTTGTAAGAAGATGAAAAGGAATATATACATTTGTCATTTCTTCACCTTCTTAAAATCACTTAGATATACTCTTTTACCTGTTTTTGAAGTAATTTGATATCTAATAGACTCTATTAAAAAGCTTTCGTCTATAAGAATTCCTCTATCTTTTTGTCCATCTTTAGTTTTTATTTTTATAGTTTTAGGATTTAAAGGTTTTGCCCATTTTGAAGCATTTTTTATACTCAAAACAATTATTCCTCTCATATACTCTCCTAATTGCATCAAAGCTTGTCTTCCTGTTATTTTTCCTTCAAGTACCTCATTTGTTTTAGCTTCTATATATTTTTCAATAGTTCTAGAATTCTTTTCTATTGCATTTCTCATGAAAGGACGTGGTGGGATATGTTTAGTTCCAAACTCATTATAAACAGCATATTCAAGTATAGTTGTTTTAGAATTGTCTCCCTTTAGATCTTTATCTATACCTAATATTCCAACTTCTACCATATGTAGTGCCATATAATCTAACTCATTCATTATATCTACTAAATTACTCATACCCTTACTCCAAATAGATCTATTATTCCTCTTCTAAAATTTTCAGATTGTTGTACTTTATCAAAATAACTATATGAAACATCTTTCAAACTAAAACTTTTTAACCCACTCTCATTTGCAATAGACTCTTTTATAGAAGAAAAAACAAATATTTGAATATCATATGGAAGATATTCATAACCTGCTGTATAAGTTACTTCTAAAAATTCAGATTGACAAAGTGGAGCTGTTAAAATCAACCTATGCTTTTCTTGTCTATAAGATACCTCTTGATTTCGCCATAGAGCTTTCGATATATGTTCGACAGGCTTCCTGTTAAGATATACGACATTTGTATCAACTCCTTGAATAAACTCTGTTTTTTCACATTTTACAAGCTCGTAGCCTATTATTCTTTCTATTCTTGAAATTGTGCCTTTTACCAAGAAGTCTATGAGAGCATCATCTGTTATTCCAGTTATATTTTTTGCCATTTCTATATCATATATTATTTCCATAACTACCTCTTTTATTTATAGGGGAGAGGGAGAAAGCTCCCTCTCTATTTTAAGCTGTTTTATTTTTTACAATTTTAAAGTTTTCAGGAAGTACCACTCCAAATCCAAGTCCTTTTTCCATGTAGTATGCAGTCCATCCTTTACCTGTAATTTGATCCTTAATATTTATATTCATTTTAGGGTTAGTTATTCCAAGCATTCCACCTTTAAAATCTCCAAGTACTAAGAATGGTTCTCCCTTACCTGCTTCAGCAATTGTTTTTAACCCTGAATTTGCAGAGTCTATAATAACAACAGGTCTTGAAAGTAGTTTTCTTTCTCCACCATTTTTTAAATCTATTAATTGTAATCTTCCATCTTTATCTTTTAATAAAGTTAAAGCTGTCCATGTTTCTCTTCTCATATACCATTTAGCTTTTGATGAAATTTCATCTCTTGTATTCCCAAAAAGAGTTATAAGAGCATCTACTTTTCCTGCATCATCTAATGTTGCTAAATCCCATTCCACTGTTGCAATTCCAGCTTCTTTTAAAATTCCTTTTGGTTGTTTTGTTCCTGTTCCACTAAACATAGTGTTTGCTATTTTTAATCCCCAAGCATACTCTACTCTATCCATTAAGAAAGCAACATATCCAACATAGTTAGATGCCATTAATTTATTTGAAATTTTTGGTAGTGCATATATTTGGTGCATTGCTATATTTACATCTTTTAATTTAACTCCATCTGTCTCTTCTCTTGCATCTTCTTCCCCTACCCAAGCTATTTCAGGCAGTCCTATTTCTTCTCTATCAAGATCAAGTGAGTTATCTGTAATACTAATTATATTCAAATCAGCTACTACTGGATTCACTTCTTGTAATCTTTTAAAAATTCCTAAGAGTTGATGTGCTTTTACTGCTGCTTTTGTTCCTTCACCTGTTGTTGTTGCTGGTGTTGCAAATTTTAATGTTGTTTCTGGAGTTATTTGTAATAACTTTCCTCCATTTTCAGTAATAGTATTAAAAGCTGCCATAAATTCGTCTGCAAATGAAACTTGTGCTTCAGTTGGTTTAAAATCTGCTTTTAATCCTTTAATTACATTGTTAATCTCATTAAATTGTTCATTAAAAGCCTCTTTTACTTCTTCAGTAAGAGTTTCTTTTATAGCTGAAAATTGTTGTTCCAATGTTGAAATTTTCCCTGGTAATGCTTTTATCTCTTCATCTTGTTGTGCTGAAAAAATTTCCTTTTGCATAGCTGCTATCAGTGATGCTATAAATGTTTGTTGTTCTTGTGGTGTCATTTTTCTCTCTCCTTCATCATTAAATATTTTAGTTATTTTACTTCCTTGTACTGCTCCTTTAGGCGTAATAGATCCTTCATAAGCATTGAATTTTTTTATCTCATAAACCCAACTTTTTTCCCCATTTTCTGTTATTTCTTTACTCTCTCCATTCTCTATTATTCCACCAGCAGAAAGTTCAAATTTAGCTCCTTGATTTTTCATCAGATCATAAAGAGCATAAGCTTCTTTGTTAATAACATTTCCATTCTGATCAGTTGTAAGTTGTAAATAAGCTTCTATTTTAAATCCTTCATCTGTTTCTACTCCCTTACATGTTCCAACAGGAATTTGATTCCCTCTATGGTTATATAAAAGAAGCATTGTTTTATTTTCATTTACTTTCATACTACCTTTAGTAAATTTATAATAACCATGTGCCAAATTTTTATGATTATAATTTACTAATAAGCCTTCAAAGCAACCTTTTTTATCTTCTTTTTCTTTAAACTCTTCAAAACCTACAGAAAAATTAATATTTTTATTCTTTAGTTCATTATCCTTTCCCATCTCTCCTCCTATCTATAGATTTGTAAGCAACTACATCTAACAACTTCAGATGCTGGTAAATTAGCATCATGTGGATATTCAGCATGTATTCCATTGCCTAAATCCCATTTCTCTTCTATTGGTATCCATTTGCCATTCAAAGCTTTATGATTTTCTCTATCTACCTTTTTCCCTCCAATATGTATCCAGCCCTTTTCTTTCATTCCAGAGCTTGTAGAAGTTTTATAAGATACAGTATTAATTGAAGTTGATGTTTCTGTTCTTGCTATTGTACTTGCTCTATATTCACTCATATTTTCAACTGAGGACATTATCTCTTTTACTAAATCTTTATGTGACCAACCCTCTCTTTGAGCTTGGACAATAATTTTATTAAGTTTATCTTTAGTTGTATTAGCCATAATCTTAGCTTTTTTCAAAGCATTTTTTCTATTAAAATCCTCTAAAAGATAATCTCGAATCCCTTTTATAATCTTCTCTGAAAGCTTTTTGTTATAAGCATTTTTAAAAGTCCCTATTATTTCATCAAAGTTATATAAATAAATTATTTCTAAAACATCTTTAAATTTTTCTCGAAGATATTTATAATCAATATCAATAACTACTTTTACTTCATCAGCAAATTTATCCCCATTATCCTTTTTTATCTTTTCTGCAAAATCAATAAAGACTTTCTTTACTCTCTTCCTATTTCTAACTGATAATTTTTTCTCAAGATTTTTAAAAAGTTTAATCTGTTTTCTATGCTTTTTCATTAAATATCATCTTCTTTTTCTTCAGATATATCAGGAGATTCTACCACTTCATCAAGAGTTACATCACCAGCACTAACTAATACTACCTCTCCTTTTTCTCCTAGATCCTCTAACTCTATATCAGTCATTTTTGAAAGAAATTTTCTATATTCATTAATTGTTACTCTATTTTTTATAGGCTCAAGTTTTTGTATAACTTCACTTATATCTTCTTTTAGTTCATCTATACCTGTAAGGTCATAATCTATAAACTCACCATTTTTTAAATAATCTCTCAAAAGATAATTAAGCCAACCCTTTAAATTATTAAAGAAAGGAATTACCTCATCTTTATATAGTTCTTTTTTAGCATGTTTTCTATTTTGATATGTAGATTCCCCACCACCTACAAGCTCTGCTGGAACTCCAGTAGCAATAGCTGTTCTTTCATATGCTTTTTGTTCCCCTGCATTCCAATCAGTATCAATGGGAGCTCTTGAAGTATCTTGATATTTTAATCCTGATCCAAGTACTAAAGGTTTACCAGCATGATTTGCTCCTCCATTACTTGCAATATATTTATCAGATATTTCTTTTCTATCTTCCTTATCTACAAAACCTTCAGTAGATAATATCCCACCTGGTTTCCCCAAATTTTTAGCTAAACTCCAGTTCCATTCCCAAGCTTTTTTTACATAAGCTCCCCAAATAGCAAAGGCATTCTGTTTACTATATCCTGTAGTTATTCCTACTCCTGAAATTCCATCCTTTACATTTGAATAATTGGGACTTCTTATCCACATGAAATTCTCTAATTCTTCTCCAGTAATATTTCTATGAGGATTCAAAATCTCTATTCTTGAAATCTCATTACCTATATAATGAACTGTAAAATTTGATGGATTGTGGATATATAAGTCAGGACAATAATTGGAAAGCCCTTTTACTAACTCCAGTAAGACTCCATTATCATATCCTTCATACCACACAAGGAAATAATCTATAAAGTCATTAAAAGAAGTATTTTTATTTATCATCTTAAAAAGAGGAGAAAGGGTATGTGTTTTCATCTCTTCTTTTCCATCTTTTATATCTTTATAAATAGAAAACTCTATATTTTGACAGGCTTTTATTTTCTTTTTAATTGCTATCATAAAAGCTTCCTGTTGTGTTATAGTTGCCATGTACTCTTCTCTATCAAAAGGAGATTCGCCACCATACACAATAGAACACATCTTTTTTGCCAACCATTGTTTTATAAAGTTCATTTTATGTCTCCTAAAATTTAATATACATATTTTCCTTTTTTCATATCTCTTTCAAAAGCATATCTAGTAGCATCAATAGTATGGTTATTCTTATCTTCCAATCTTGGTAAAGGATTTCCATCTCTATCAGTTGCATAATCTATCATTTGAAACTCTTTTGCTATATTTGGAGTTCTCTCAGGATCAATTACAATAGCTTCTAAATCTCCTAACCATTTCTCTCCATATTCAACAGATCCTTTTCCTTTTGATGCTCCCCAAGCAGATAACTCATATTCTCTTAAATCATCTATTGACTTTGGTTCTGCACTATCACAAGTTATTGGTTCATCATATTCTTTATTTAAAATATATTCAGCTAGATTTTTATTACTTCTCTTGACTCCATAATATTCATCAAGAGCATAAATAATTTTTTTCTTTTTAGAATACCCCCATCTTACAAAAGCCACAGGATCGACTCCATATCCCCAGTCAATCCCTTGTCTAACAATGGCAATATTATTTATATCTTCCTTTGTTATTGGTCTTATTTGAAGATTTGGGAAAGGAATAATACCATTTCCTATTGCTTCTCCTAAAAATTCATGTCTATATTTAAGTTCATTTCTTCTTTTAGTGTTTTCTGCATCTTCTAAAAATTCATCAGAAATATGAGGGTTTTCCAAATATGTAGAATGATGAACATAGGTATTATCATCAACACTACCAAAACTATATTTTTTATTTACCCAATTCAATTTACTTTGAGGTGGGTTATATGAGAAGAAACCTTTATATTTCAAGCCTTCTTTTAATTTTCCCCTTAAAATAGATTTAATAACTGTTTCAACTTCTGCTTCTGTTTTAAATTCAGCAAGTTCTTCAAACCAAAAATATATAATTGGAAAATCTGCTGTTTTTATAGACTTACTCTTTTGTGGATCATCAACTCCCAAGAAGATAAATTTATTTCCTCTTTCCACATAAATTATTTCTAAAGGACTTGATTTAAATCTAAAATACTCCTCTGCTCCTAAAAATTGAATTGCCCATTTGATTTGCTCATAAACAGATTTACTCAATGTCTCTCCTACTTTTCTAAAGCAAACAGCATTTACAGGATCAAGGATAATACTTAATACCAACATTAAAGCTATATGAGATGATTTAGCTGAACCCCTTCCACCTTTAAAAACATATCTAGTATATTGTGATGTTTTCCAAAGAATCCATGCTTCATGGAAGTTCTTGTTCATCAACTGTGACAGTCTTTTTTGTGGTCTTTTTAAGATTTTCATAAGTGATGTCATCTATAATCAGCACTCCTCTAACTTCCTCTTCTGTTTGTTTATCAAGATCTTCTTTCTCTTTTCTTTGTCCTAAACTTTCTAAAACCTTTGATACTTTTAAAAGGGCATCTGCAGTTTTAGGATCTAGTAACTTATCAGGATTTTCTGAAATCTCTATAAGTAGTTTTTTATGTGATTCATCTATAATTCCAGCCATATCTCCAGCATCAAAACTAGCCATCTTTTTACTTTCTTTAAAGCCTAATTCATCATTATTTATCCAACGATAAATTGTACTTTTTCCTATATTCAATATCTTTGCTATTTCTATTGCTGATTTTCCCTGGGCATATAAAGACTTTGCTTTTCTTTGCTCTAATGTAAGTTCCATTATTTCCACCTCGCATACTTTATACCCTTTTTTCTAAATATTTTTTTGGATATTTGGGAAACTTTGGAATTATACATAAATAAAAAAAGCAATCTTAGAACAATGTTCTTTGACTGCTTTTTTCTTTCAATTGATATATACTTTTTATTGTAGTATGTTTTTTAAATAATTCTATACTTTCTACACTAACAAGCCAGCTTCCCTTTTTTTTACCATTACCTTTACTGTATCTTCCACCAAGTCGCCCATCACGAAGCATATTATAAACAGTTTCCACAGATATACATAATTTTTTAGCGGTTTGATTAGCTGATATATATTCTTTCATAGCATCACCCTTAATTAATAATACCTTGTTTTTATAGTTTTAACAATAAAAACTCTTCTCTTAAATAACATTTTTTATTTTTAAAGCATATTTTTTTGTAAAATGCAAGTAAAAATATCTTGACAGAAAATTACAATAAGTGTATCATGATTATATAAAAACTATTTAGCTAATAAAGAAAAAATTTTAAATACTTTTTTTGATAAGTACGCTTAGCTGGGCTAGGAGCTTATCAAACAAGAAAAGCAGGAATTATTTTCCTGCTTTTTTAGTTAGAATTAAGATTATTTTCAATATTTAATTTTAAATAAGGTCTTATTCCATAATGAATTGTTAAATCTTCTTTTAAATTAAGATCATTATCATCTTTATATTTAAAATATGCTTTAGCTCCATGACCATTTATAGGTTTTATATTTCCAAGAAGTCCTATTTCAAAAAAATCAGAAACAACTTTTTCTAAATTTAATTCATTAATTTTTATAAACATTTGCTCATTTTCTTTTAAATAAACTTTTAATTCCTCATAAGAAAATACTGTTTTTCTATGATTTTTTAAAAGTTTTATTCCTTCTTCAAATAATTCTACATCCATTAATCCATGAGTTTGGTTTTTTAATTCAGTATAGACATATTCTGAAAAAGAATTACTTACTTTCTGTAAATCTGCTGGACTTATACATTCGTTTTCACCACATACATGTTTAGCTCTGTTAAAAAAACTTATTATATCCCTTGGTCTCAATAAAGTTTTTCCCAAAATATACTTAGCAACAGGAACTTTTTTATTATGAATTTTAATTTTAGGTAAAGAAAATATCTTTTTCCTTATATTCTCATCTGATAACAAAGATAATTCATCATCTTGAACTTTCATCTTATGAAAAATCATTTGTAATAGTGGTGAATCATTACTTTCATCTTTTCCCCAACTTAATACTATACTAGAATCTTCTTTTATCTTATTTGTATATGTAGAGTTAAGTTTTAAAAATATATCTAATCTCATTCCTATTAAAATCTTTATCTTTACTTGTTTTTCCCATTTATAATTCAAATCATTTGCAACTTTAATCAAATTTAAAAACACATTATATATTTCTTTATTAAAATCATTTATATTATCTAATTCATCAAAAATTATATAAATATGATTTTTACTTTTCCATTCAGTTTGTAATATTTTTATTATTACTGCTTCTAAATCTTCAATATACTCATAATATTTTCCATATTCTTCTTTTTCTTTCAAATTTTTTATTCTTTCACCAATCCATTGAAAAAAACCTTTTTCAACACTTAAACTTCCTTTAATTCCTTTTTCTAAACTACTTTCAATTATACGATTAGTATCTAATTTTAAATCAAATTGATTTTTTGACATAAATTTATTCAGTTTTTTTAATTCTTTACTCTTTTGGTTCACAAGATCTGAAGATAAAAGAAGTTTTGAAAGCTCTATATAAATTATCCATTTTAATAATTTTATATTGTCTATAAATTCATTTTTATATTGGATCACTTGTTTCTTGCTAAAAAAATCTTCTAAGTGTATATCTGTAAATATATTTCCTTCTAACTCTTTTCTTTTTCTAAAGTATTCTAATAAAAAGCTTTTCCCTGTTCCTTTATTTCCTAAAACTAAAAATTTCCCTTCTTCTAATTTTTCATAAATTCCTTGATAGTTAAAAAAAGAATCTAAAGAAAAATTATTTTTTGATGCCTCATTTTTACCATCAACATTTCCAAAAACAAATTCTCCTATTTTTTTCATTTATTATTACTCCTAATCTTAAAATCATCACTTGCCTAATATTATAACATATAGCTTTAATATATTTAAAATTTTTATTAAAAAAAGACAGGTTGCCCTGTCTTTTCCAACTATTTTTTAGAAAAATTTATAATATATTCTTCTATTTTTTTTATTTTTTCTTCAATATAGAAAGTATCTTCATTAAAAGAAGCTTTATTTTTCAATACTTTTATTTCTTCTTCTGCTTCTTCTATTGAATTTATCCATTTCATTTCATTTTCAATTCTTTTATAAATTTCTTTTTTCCTCTTTTCATTAGGAGTTATATGAAAAAATTTCTTCTCTTTACTAAATAATACTATAATAATCACCTCCTTTTTTAACCAGTTATTTTTAATTGATTTAATTTTTTCTTTTCTGCTTTGCTCTCACGAATCAGCCTTTCTCCTTGTCCTGCCAACAAACTAAGCCAAGTACATCTTGAATTAAACTTCTGCATAGTTACTTTTAATAATTCAGATTCTTCATAAAGCTCCTTAATAAACTTTTGAACTTCTTGGTAATTAATTTCTAAAGCCTCTATTTTCTTCAAATAAAACTCTGAAGTATCATTTTCTTGAAGTGCTTGAATCTCTTTCGAATGCTTTTCATCAAGAAGTTTTCTATACTTTTTTTCACATTGGATAAAATATCTTCTAACAGCTCTACCTGCTGGATTATTCTCTATCATAGCTAATTCTTTAGCCATATCAAGAGATAGAATATAATCAAGACTTTTTCTATCTCCACCTTTTTTGATTACCCCATTTTGGGTTATCAAAGAAACTATTATAAAATCTTCATTTTCAATAAAATCATACTTTTCAATTCTTCCTTTTATCCAGGAATTGAAATGCCTACCAACATTCAAAAATTGCCATAACTCCCTTGCACTAACAACTTGTTGTCCTTCTTTTGTTTTTCTTACTTTTATTAATTGCATAAATACCTCCTTGAATTTTGAAGAAAGGTATAGTACAATATACTTGCCACGGTGTATTATACTATACACTTTCCCCTTTTTTATCGAAAGATGGAAGAGGGGATTTTTTATTTATTATTTAAAAATCTAATTACACCATAATTAATACCTAGAGTAAATAAAGTATCTTCATTTTTTTCTTTAGTTAAAATTCTATGTTTCACATAATGATTAACTTCTGTTAAAAAGTATGGTGAAAAATGTTCTATTAAACTATCCATCTTTTTAATATGCTCCATAAAATCATCTGCTGTTAAGTTTTCATTTGTTAGTTTATTTATCAAATTAAGACTTAACTCTTGAACTATCATATCATTCATTTCAAAACCTTCGATTATATCTAAATCTAACAAACGATATACTGTAATTAGTATTTTTTTATCTAAGTCATCAACTTCTTTATTATTATCTATGACATTTAAAACTTTATTAAGTATAGAATTATCATTACACTTTTCATTATTTTCATATTTAAAAATTCCAATACTTCTTTTAAGCATATAAATCAATGTTTCCGACTTTGACAAATTTATTTTTTTTGAAAAATCTTCAACAAATTTATAAATAGTACCATCTACCCTAAGACTGAGTATTTTATTTTTTACTTTATCCATCCTCTACTCCTCTCTTTTAAACATTTTACCATAACGTTTACATTTTTTCAATATGTTTAATAAAAATATATATTTTTTTAACAGATATAAAAGCTAAATACCAAAAAATTTTTTTATTTTCTTAAAAAAGCTTATTTTTTCTTCATTTTTATTTTTTATTCCTAATCCACTAAGAATATTTTGTTTTGCTTCTTCAGCCTTTTTTTCTAATATTTTTCTATCTTTTTCATTTAAAGTATCTAAAAAATTGGGTTCATTGTCTTTTTCTATAATAACTTTTTTTATTTCTGTCATATTTTGATTAAAAAATTCATAGAATTTTAATTCTTGCTCTTCAATAAATACTTTAAATTCTTTATTTTTCATTTTAGCTTTTGTGTATAGTTCCTTACAAGCAGTTATAAAATCTTTATTTTCTTTTTCTATTTTTTCTTGTAGTGATTTTAAAGAAATATACGGATAAAAAAATTCAATTTCATATTCATTATATAAAACAGCATACTCTTTACTTTTTAATAATTGTTTTCCTTTTTCAGTTAATTTATAAGTATCATTTGTAAAAATTCTATTTATAACTTCTATATTACCTTGTTCTTTAAGTCTTTTTCTAATTTCGTTTTTCTCTCCAGCTTGTTTTAGTCCACTTTCTTTTAATGCCAATTTAATATTTTTTAAAGTTGCTGTATCTATATTTTCCATTGGTGTAGATATTCTTAAATAACCATTTTCTAAAGCATATTTTACATATTCTGCATTATTTATTTCCATACTTATACATCTGCCCACTGATTGAGATACTTTTCTATCTTTTGCTAAATTTACTATAATTGCTAAAATTACTTCATTCATAAAAATTCCCCCTAAAATTTTTATTATATTATATAAAAAAGTCAACCTAAAATAAAGAGTGACTTTTTCTTATGGGAGAAAAGGTATAAAAAACCACAGAAATTAATCTGTGGCTTTTTTTATTATAATTTCTCTAGTTTTTTCATTAAGAGTAATTATAATTTCTCTGTCCTCTTCTGTTATATTTAATTTTTCAATATACTCTTTTGGAATAGTAACTGAAAATTGTTCCCCTCCTCTATTAGATGGCTTTCTATATGATAACTTCCTTTTACTTTCCATTGCTATTCCTCCATTGACTTTTTCTAAAAAATATACTATAATTTAAGTACCCAAATACGCAATAAAAATAAGAGCTTTTAAATTTAATTTAAGAGTTCTTATTTTTTTTATTCTTTATCCATTTATAAAAACGACAAGCAAATTCTATTGTTTTCACAATAACTAATATAATAACTGCTATTTTAAACCAATCCACTTTTATACCTCCCTTTATTTATTTTGAAGGGAAGGGAGGAGGGAAGATTACTTCCCTTTAAACCTCCTAATCATTTTGATAACCCACTTTGTAATTCTTATTATGTAATCTACTGTGGTTGCTATTAAAATGATTAATTCCCAAATACGCATGTTTCATATTTTCCTCCCTTCATGTATATATTATACCATTGTACGTGTACAAAGTCAAGATTTTTTTAATAAAATATCCTTTATTTCTATTTAATATATTAAAAAAGTCAGCCTAAAATAAAGACTGACTTTTATATATTCTCTTTAATTCCCTTGCTTTACTTGCATATACAATATAAAATGTAGCTTTTGAAACTCCTAACTTTATCATCAACTCTTCATTAGTTATCTTATAATTACTTCTGATTATTTCCTCCAATCTAGCAAACTTCTCTTTTCTTATCTTTTCACATTTTTTATATGTGGTATTTTTCCTTTCTCTTTTATATTTCAGCAATTTCTTTTTTAACACTTCATCTTCAGCTTTTAAAAGAGTTAAAAGATAATCCCTCTCAGCCTCTGTAATAATTATTTTCATAATAATGCACTTCTTATTTTACAAAGGATTCTATTCTTTTCCATGTTTATATATGATTTTGTACATTTAAATTCTTTTGAAAGTTCATCCATTCCTTTTTTATTCTTGGAGAAAAAAATCTTTTCTAAAATGTATTTTTCTTTAGGGGTACAATGTTGAGACATAATATCTTCCAAGTAATCTCTTAGTATAAACCTATCAATCTCTTCTAAGGTGCTTAGATCTCTAACCCCATATATCTCTGTAAATTCTAGCTCTTTATTGATACCCATTTGCCTTAAAGCTCCAATAGTTTTTTCATTTAAACCTTTCTTCTTAAAAAACTCTTCTTGAGTTCCTTTAAATTTCTTCATTTCTTTAAACAGATAGATTAAATGATGTGATGCTCTATATGTATCCTTACTTACATATCTTCCAATCTTCTGTTCTATCCAGAAATAAGCATAGGTTGAAAATTTAGTTTTCTCCCCTACCTTATATTTATCAATAGCACTAATCAATCCTAAAAAGCCTTGTTGAAAGCCATCTTCAGTATTTCCATATTTTTGATTTACTGCTCTTATAATCCAACAACTATCCTCTACAATTCTATTTCTTGCTTCTAAGTCCCCTTGTTGAGCTAGTAAAACCAATCTTTTTACCTCTTCACATGGTAACTGTGTTCTTTCTTGAATTATCTCAGCTTCCATAATAATCCTCATTATGTTTTGGTTGATTTATAAGAAAGTATTTTATTCTCTTTTTTCTTTTGAATAAAAGTTTAAACAAAGCTTTAAACATATTCATTCCCCCTTATAATGCTTTTTTAGATAAGATAATTTTCTCTCTAGTTGTATTTATTTTAGTTGCTATTGATTGTTCTAAAGCTTTTAGTGATCCTCTCTTTGATTCAATCTCTTTTTTATTAGTTCTTAGTCTTTGGAGCTCTGCTTCAACTTCCTGAATTATAAGTCCTAATCTCTTTTCTTCATACTCTAACTTCTGTACAGTTTCTTTATTGGAGTTTTGAATAGCTTCCTCTTCTAAAAGAAGTCTTTTATAATTTCTATATAAAACCTCTATCATCTCTTTATTACCAATAAAATCAAGTCCATAATCAATCTTATACAAAGTTACTAAATTACTTTCATTCACAATAAGAGTTAGCATTTTTTCCTTTAAGATATAAAATGATGCTTTTTTATGTATTCCATAGATTCCAGTAGTAATATACTCTGATTGATTAAATAGATCCTGAAGCTCTTTTTTAGCCTCTTCTATCTCTTCCATGTGTGATACTTTCCAAGTATCATAGTTTGAGTCGGTAACTATTATTCCTTTTATTCTGCTAAAATATCTTGTTATAGCATGTTTTGTTATATTTATACTTTTTATATCTTCCATACTTTTCCCCCTATAAATAAAACTTATCCTCTATGATCCGAGCGATTACTCTCCCTATTATTGTTCCAATTGCCACTGCAACTGCTATTCCTACATAAAACATTTACTCCACTCCTATAAGAAAAATCTTTTCACTTTGTCTTTCTAGCATCTTCTTTATACTTAACTTTGAAGTAAATATAACATTATAAGTTGTAATTTTGTCATTCCACATTGAAGCTTCATACTCTTTCAAGCCCTTTACTTTGCCATGATATTTAATATATTTTTTTCTAGCACTCTCTCTATCTTTTTTGTGATAAACAAATCTTATATGTTCATTCATATACTTAGATTCCTTATACCTTAGTTTATTATTAACAAAAACAAGATAAACCACCCTATTTTTATGGATATAATGCACAACCTCTAGTTTATCTGATCCTACTTTTAATTCTACTAATTCTTTTTCTCCTTGAAATGGAACAGATAACATTTCATCTATCAACTTCCAATCCCTTTTGATATTGATCTCTTTTTCAATAGCCATTTCTTTATTCCCTCCAGAGTATTGATAATCTTTGTAGCTTCTTTCTTAGAAAGAGATGCTACTGGTACAGAATAACCAATATTCCTTTCAATACACTCTTTTAATTTTTCATATGTATTTGTTTTATATACTTCACTTGCTAAATAATTTATTCTACTAAGTTGTGCAGGAGTAAGAGTTGTTTCTTTTTTATATAACTGCACTAACTTTTCAATCAACTTTTTAGCTTGCTGAAAGCTCAATTGCTTTGAGCTCCCAACATTAAACATTCCCTTTAAAATTGCTCTATATTCATCTTCAGATAATCTTAGTTCAGCTTTAACTACATGTATTTTTTTTATCTGCCCTTCTGTTATTGGATACATTTTATTCCTCCATATCTACATTTACTATACTAAGCGGAAGATATACCTTCTTACCTTGCTTATTTTTATAATAAGCCTCTATAAAAGTACTTGATTTAGCAGGTTTATATGCTTCTTTTATTATATGAACTCCATCTTTTAATTCCATATCATTGATTTTTTCAGCTACTCTTTCAAGTTCAAGTACTCTTGATGCTTTTAAATTTCCATTTTTATCCTTTTTAAGTAGTAGATTAATCAATTCTTCCAGCTCAGCTTTTTCTCCTGCTGTAACCTTTGAAATATACCCTTTTACCTTTTCTATTCCTGTATGAACTGTATCATCAAAATTATCTGTCACTCTGTGTCCTATTGTTATTGAAAGCCCCTCTGGTGTTGTAAATGTATGTGATTGCTGATTTTCTTTAATTCCATACAGTTCAGCTTTCATTTCAAGAGCTGTTTCAAAGTCCTCGAATACTTCTTTTTTAACCTTCGACAACACTTCAGATATCCCCTTTAGCTTTTCGAAATTTCTTTGAACTGTTTCTGAAACAAGATTTTTATACTCTTCTCTTATTTGTTGCTTCTTTTGTTCCTTTGCTTTTTCTTCCTCTTTCATTTGCTCAAATAGTTGTTTTCTTTGCTCTTCAGTTAAATTACTTAAATTTATCTCCATACTATCTATCCTCCTCAACCTTTACTCTTGAAATTAGATCTTCTACTTCCACTAATCTTCCAACTATAACTGCTATCTTTTTTTCTGTTGAAATATTTATCATCTCTATTTCATCTTTTAACTTTTTCTTCTTATTTAAAAGTGCTGTAAACTCCTCTTTTGTAACTCTCATTGCGACTCCTTTCCATCAACCTTTTTTAAAGCAACACGATTAAAATCAACACTCTTTTAATGCAAGCTTTTCATTAATCTTCTCTACTACTTTTTTAATATCTCCATCTATTTGGAAGTATCTTCTCTTATTTTCATTTGTGTAGATTCCTTTATTCAAAGTTATAATTACATCTTTTCTTTTTATAACGAGCCTCGAAAGCTCGTTTAACTCACTATCTATTAATATTGCTTTTTCTCCAAACTCTTCTTTTAAAATCTCCTTTGCTGTGTCTTCTAAAGTTATATTTCTCATTTTCTCTCCTCCTACATTATTGAAAGCATTGTGATTGCTGCTTTTATATACTCTATAGTTATTCTTCCTTTTGTATCCTCAAAATTCTCTGGTCTTGAAGCTATATCTGAAGCTAAACTTAATAAGTTTGATAACTGTCTTGCAGATCCTTTTACAGTAAGGTTGATATAATTTATCATCTCTGCTATCTCTTTATCTTCATAAAGGTCCACTTCACTTCCTAAGAATTTTGTTACTATAAGCCTTATATCTTTTATATCTAAATCCTTCAAAGACATGTTTATTACAGCTCTACTGAATAAATATTCATATTCTCCTCTTTGAGAACATATCTGTTGTTTTAATTTTTCTGTTCCTGCAATTACTACTCCTATTCCTGTTTGGTCCGCTATACTTCTTACAATATCAATCACCTTTGGTTTTAAATGCTCCCCTTCATCAATAATTAATATTGTCTCTGTAAATCTCAATGTATCTTTTATATCTTCTTTTAAATTTTCAATTCTTCCATGATGATCTAATTTAAGCTCTCTAGCGATTTTTCTTATCATCGTTCCATCTGTTATGTTATTTTCAGCAGTGATAAAGATACATCTTCCTTTATAACTTTTTACATACTCTTGAAGAGCATGAGTTTTTCCAATACCAGCTCTTCCAAAAATATATGCAATCTTAGCACTCTCTAACAATCTTTCTTTAACATTTGAAGCTACATACTTTTGGATCATATCTATTGTATAGAATACTCTTTTCTTTACTTCAGTATCAGCAGAAAATTTAATCCTTTTCATAGTAGTTCTATGTCTATCTAAAAAGGCACGTACTTTCTCTGCTAGAGCATTCATATCTCCCTTATAGTTCCCTTTTCTAAATTCTGATAGGGTACTTGTTCCTATACTCATTGCTTTTGCTACTTTTGAATAGCTAAAACCATTATTTTCTACAAAACTCTCTAATTCTCTTCTTAATGCGTCCATTTTTCTCCTCTCTAATCAATCACCTGGTAAATTCCATTACCAAGATATATCTCTTTTTTCTTTTTCTTGACTTCAATAAGCTTTTCTTCCTCTTTCTTCTCAAAATTGTACTCAATAATACCTGTTTCCTCTCTTTCCTCCTCTCTTATTCCAATAATCAATTTTTCAAGTTTAGCTATTTTCTTATGTCTATTAGCTTTAGCTTTAATTGAATCAATATCATTACTCCAACCTGCTGTTTGAAGTTTGTCTGCTTTGCATAGGAACTCTCCTGTCTCTAAATATACATAAATGCTTCTAAGATCATGTGGATCAAATTTAATCTTAACTTTTTCCTTTTGGTGAAAGTATAAATTTTCATGTTCATAAGTATTTCCAAGATATTCAATTCCATTCTGCTGTATAGTTCTTATCTCTTCATAAAGGAATAATAATCTCAACTTCTCATCTGAAAGCATTTTTCTTTCTCCTACTGGATTCTCTTCATTAAACACTTCAAGAGGTGTCCTATTATTCATTCCTCTACCCCTATGAGCCTTTCTTCCAGTTTCTCTCCTCAAAGCATAATAACTGTGATTTTTATAATTAATAAATGCTTCCAGTGCTGCTTCTAGTTCTTCTTGCTCTAGTATCTTTCCTTTTGCAATCTTATCCATTGCAAAACTTTTCATTCTCTCTGGTCTTTCAGATATATTTCCACCTTTATAAGTGATAGAAGATTTTGTAAAAGTTTCTTTGAAGTCTACAAACCATCTTTCTATATGCTTTGATTGAGCATTATAAGGAAGAGCATGAGATACTTCTAATCCTAAACTTGCATAAATACCATCAAGTTCATCTGTTCCTTTAAGAATTTTTGATTTATATGCCTTTCCATTATCTGTAAATAGTTGCTCAGGAACTCCATATTTTTCAATCCCTCTTTTAAGAGCTATTGCTATACTTTCTGTTGTTTCAGTCCATGATAGTGTCCATCCAGTAATAAGTCTACTTTTTACATCAATCCAGACTATTAACTTTGGAGAACCATAATATCTCTCTCCATTAGCTTTCTTTTTATTTCCTCTGTAACACATCATTTCTAAATCATGTCCGTCTGACATCCATACTTGACCTGCTTTTATATCATCATATCCTCTTATTATGTAAGGAGAATAAGTGTCTTTAAACTCTTTTGTACCCATTCTAGCTTTATCTTTTTCAACACTTGTCATATCATATTTTATGTAATTCCTCATAGTTCCATACGATATTGCATCTGTGCCAAAGGCAGCTACTATTCTTTCATAAACAAACATCATATTAGGCTTATTCTTACTTTTATATAGTCCTCTTATAGCCTCTAGTACCTCTGTATCAATTCTTCTTACTCCCTTATTAGTTCCATGTCCTGAACTAAGAGCTAAAGGATTAGTTTTATTTTTCAAATAGACTCCGAACCATCTTCGTAAAGTAGGAACACTTAATTTTTTTATAACTTCCATCTGTTGTGGAAAATCTTTAGAGGCATTTTCTACAAAATTTTCTACAATTTCTAGTTTACTTCCAGCTGATGAGCTGTATTGTTCTTCCAACTTATTACATAGAATATATCTTGCCCATGCTACTCTTTGATTCCATAGAGGTAGTTCATCTATTGTTGTAGCCTCTTTTTTTATAACTGTTCTCACTCTTGCTGGTTTACTAGCTTCTTTCTCCTCCAAAGCTTTTATATAGTTATCTACACTCTCAGCTAAATAGAAGTTTTTATATGTTCTACCTACTTTTTTCTTTACTATCTGCCAATTCTTTTCTTTTGCTAATCTTAAAATCTGTGTTCTGCTCTTTCCAAGTAGCTTTTCTAGCTCTTTACCTTCATACTCTTTAACCATAAAAGCCTCCTATTCAAAGACTTTTACTCCAAGAAAGTTTTCGATTTTCTTTTCTGTTTCAATATCTCTGTTTATGTTAAGCCTTTTCACTATTCTTATTATTTTATTTATATCTATATCAAGTGCTTCTGCTATTTCAGATATTTTTATATCTTTTTCAAGAAGTGTCTTTTGAAAATGTTTATATATTTTATCTCTATTTTTTATATGTACTGGAGTATTTTTTATAAGCTCCCATACCTCTCCTTCTCTTTCCTCTAATTGCCCATTAACTAGCTTTTTCCATTCATAAGCACTTAGATTTAAAGATAATTTTAGAGAAACAAGAGATATTTCAGCATCAATCAAACCTTTTTTCAGTTCTAACATTCTCAGCAAGTTCTCTCTATATCTTTCAACCTTTCTTTCTAGTTCTGACATTTTGCTATCTCCTTTTCTAATTTTTCACACATTCTTTTATATCCATGTTTTGTCTTTAAACTCTCTAACAGTTCTTTTAATAACTCAACTTTTGCCATAGCTTTATCCCTCCATTTGTGGTATAATTCAGCTAAGTACTTATTTATAAGTCTTAGCATTGGCAGAGATAAGAAACGAACGACCAAATCCAGATCTTATCTTTGCTTTTTTATTTTTCAGTATAATCATAGCCAGCTCTTTTAAAAAATTGTCTTATAGTTCCATTAGATTTAAGTTTTAAATATTTAATTGCTCTTTTTTCATCACCCATTTTTACCATATCAAGAGCCACACTATGTCTAATATCACTAAATGTATATAACTTTCCTAAAATCTCTTTAGTATTTACTCTTAACCAATGTCTTGCAGTATTTCCTAAGATATTATCAACTCCATTAGAAAGAGTAAAAATATAGCTTTCCAGGTAATTTTTCTCTATATAGTTTGTTATCTCTGTTGCAAGTTCTTTGCTTATTTCATATTCCTTTAATCTCCAAGTGCCATCTTTTAAGGTTAAATCATTTATTGTAAGGACAACTATATCTTCTATCTTCATTCCTGTTTCTATAACTATTTCATAGAGGATACGTTCTCTCATTGGTACTGAGGAGATCAATATATTTAACTGTTCCTTAGTTAAAAAGTCTTTTGTTTTAAACTCTCTCTTGTATTTTCTAATGTTCTCAGCAACATCTATTCCCAATATCTCACTAAAGAAAAACTCTAAAGCATTTAATTTCACAAGGATAGTATTGATATTAAGCAGTTTTAAATTGTTATCTAAATATCTTATGATATCCCCTCTTTTTATATCTATTGCTTCTTTTCCTGTAACTTCTAAAAAGTCTTTTACTGTTTTATAATAAGTTTTTTGAGTTGATGTGCTGTACCCTCTAAATTGCATCTCTGTTTTCAAGCTCAAAAGATCGAAATAGAACTTCTCAAACATCTTTTTTATTCTTCCTCCATATTGTCTATTATTCCATTAACACAAACTATTATTTCTTCTATTTTTTCCTCAATCATACTTAATCTTTGATCTACACCATCAAGAGTTTTTAACTTGCCCTCTAATTTTTCAAGAAGTTTTATCTCTTTTTCACTATCGCCTTCCATCTTTTCAAATACTTCCTGTCTCTCAATAAGTATTGCTTCTATCTTATCTAACTTCTCATCCATTATTTTAACTTTAGCACTTGTTACTTCAGGGGTAGCTAAGAACATCTCTTTTCTATGGAACTTTGTTATTAATACTCTTGCAAACTTTCTAAATTTCTTAGCTTTTTCAGTTCTTGCAAGAAGTGCTGCTTCATAGATCCCCTGCTCATTAAAAAATCTTTTCTCTCTATTTTTTACTACTCCACCCTCTAGGTTCTTTACTTTTCTTAAAAATGAGAACTCTTCTGTTAGAAGTTCTGGAGTATTAGATATAAAATTTTTTAACCCTGTATCCGTTGTAAATCCAATAGCTTTTGCTAATTCTTCCATTGTCATTAAGATCTCATTATCTTGTGAATATAGTTGTATATTTTGTTCTTCAAATTGAACTATTTCTAATTTTTTCATTTGTTACTCCTTATCTTGTTTTTATCTCTCCAAAAAGTTATAATTAAAAGAAAACTTTTGGAGGTTTATTATGTCTACTTCTACATCTATTTATCAAATTTTAAAAGCAATAGATCTTTCTTATGAAAATCAAGACTTTAATTTTGAAACAACTTTTGATTTAAAAAAATTAAATATTTCTCAACAAAGACTTGAGTTACTTTTAGAAAATTTAATAGATGATGGTTTTATTAAAGGAATTACTGGAGTAAGATCTTTTAATGGACAAATACGTTTTTCCATTGCTACTCCAAGATTAACTACTGATGGTTTACTTTATTTAGAAGAAAATTCTATTATGAAAAAAGCCTACGAAACATTAAAAGAAGCTCGTGGTTGGATCCCAGGATTTTCTAACTAAAAATAAATTTTAATTCCTTTTCCAATAGCTCTAAAAATAAATCTATCTCGTCAGAGGACAAGTTTTTATCCTGTTTTATAATTTGTTCTCTGACATCAGATGTTAATTTTTTTAAACTGTCTAATCTCTCTAATTTTGTTACTTCTTTTCCCTCAATAATATATTTTTCCAATTATCTCTACCTCCTTATGCTTCGACATGGCACTTTACAGAGTTATTGCCGAACTCCTCGCTTATACTTGTTTTTCCTTCTCCAAAAAGTTATAATTAATATATTAATTTTTAAAGGGTGTGATACTATGAGATTAAATCCTGATTGTATTAGAGATATTTTATTTTTTGTTGAAGAAAATACTTCACATAATATAATCATTAGAGTTCACAATGACTCTCAAGACATTCTTCCTCAATATGATAAAGAAGAACTTTTTTATCATATTAATCAATGTGTAATGGGTAATTTAATTGTTGGTGAAGTATATTCAAATTCTTCAGTAATTAAGTACCTTACTCCTAATGGACATACTTTTCTTGAAAATATTCGACAAGCTACAACTTGGAATAAGGTAAAAAATCAAGCTAAACAAATCGGATCTTTTTCTTTACAGGCTCTTTTTCAGATTTCAACTATAATTATTTCAGAAGCAATTAAGAAACATTCAAATCTTCTATAACAGCTATAACTAATGTTAATTCTTGATCTCTTCCTGTAATGGGGTTAATTGCATCAACTAAACGATAGCTTTTTAACCCCTTAATTTCTACATCATCAATGTATATTTTTGCTGAGTTATCTCCATCTTTTTTTATTTTAATAACATTAAATTCAGACATATTTTCCCCCTCTTTATTTTCTAAAAATTTTTTATAAAAGTCATTTTTACTATGTTTGTTTCTCATCCATCTCTTAAAAAGAATATAAAGAACTATTAAATCAAAACTTCCTATTATTGCCATAAGAAGTAAAAAATAAAAGACATCTTGTTTTACTTTTATCATCCCCTTTCCTCATTTATGGCACTTTACAGAGTGGTTGCCGAACTCCTCGCCTACAAAATTATTTTTTACAATTATTAATTTTACTTATATCCTCTTTTTTATCTTTAATGCACTATTATTCTTCTCTTTAATTTGATATTTTTTCATAAAATATTATTTTATATTTTTTTATCAAATAAAGTTAAAAAATAATGATACTTTCAGTAAATCTGTTTCCACGACAGCATTTTACAATTTGTATCACAGATGAAAAAATGGTATAATAAACTTAATATAAATATTTTTTACTCTATTGTTAATATAGTAAATAATATTTTCTTTTTTATTTATTTTAGGTAAATATATTTTACTTTGATTGAATTATATATCTTTTTTTTACTCTTGTCAATAACAAAAGTAAATTTTTTTTCTTAAAACAAGAACGAAGTAAAAAAATATTACCTCAAAAGGAGGGAAAAATGTTTAATATAGGCGAAAAATTAAAAACTTTAAGAACAAATGCTGGACTCACTCAACCAGAGGTAGCAGAAAAAATAAATATAACAAAACCTACTTATGCTGCTTATGAAAAAGGAAAAGATATTTCTATTAATACATTAAACGAATTAGCGAAAGTCTTTAATATTCCTTTTGAAAGTTTTTTTATGGACAATGTAGAGAAATTTAAAAAAATTGAAAATAAAGGAACTATAAAAAGAATTCCTATTATTTCAAGAGTTAGTGCTGGTAAGGGAGAATATGGAACTGATGATATTCTTGAATGGTTAGAAATGCCTGTTTCTTTGTGTGATGGAGCTGATTATGCTACTTTTGTCAAAGGAGATAGTATGGAACCTAAAATTCTTGATGGTGATTTAATTTTAATAAAAAAAGATGAGTACTTAGATAATGGAAATATAGGTATTTTTAAAATTAATGATGATGTATTTTGTAAAAAATATTTTAATAATCCTATTACAAAAGAAGTTATTTTAAAATCTTTAAATTCCAAATATGATCCTATTTATCTTGATGAACATTTTCAAGGTGAGTTCTATATTTTAGGAAGAGTTATCTGTAAAATTGACTATAATTTTTAGTGTCTTATTTCAACATAGCACCTTTCGGTTACAAGTTGATTTTCTATTGATTCTATTAGCTTTCTATAATTTTTTTCTAAAATTCAGTGTTCTTTTTTAGAATTTATTAAAAAATTCAGTATTATTGGAAGAGTAATAGGAGTTTTAGAGTATAATTTATAAGTGTTCTATTTCAACCAGTCATCGAATTATGACTGGTTGATTTTCTATTGATTTTATTAGCTTTCTATAATTTTTCATCTAAAATATAGTGTTCTTTTTTGGAAATTATTAAAAATTTTAGTGTTCTATTTCAACCAGTATACAAATTTATACTGGTTGTTTAACTATTGATTTTACTAGGTTAGTATAGTTTTTATAAGAAATTAGACTTTTTTAAATCTTCTTTTTTCTCTCTGCACAGTGTCAAACACTTTCACTCTTTTTTATTTATTTAGGTTTTAAGAATGTTTTTAACACTGTTCATGCTGTTTCATAAAATTGCTCTTTTTTCCTCCTTGCACACCGTCAAATTTTCAAAAAATAAAAAAAAGAATGCTGAAACCTCTTTTTCGAACAAGGTTCCGAACATTCTCGAATTTTCTCACATTTTTCTTTTCACACTGTCCACAATCTATTTTTTTCCCACTTTTTCCTAGTTTTTTTTCATTTTATTTCACTGTTTCTCACAGTTACTTTTCTTTATAACTCCCTATTATTACTAGCTTTATTAACTATTACTCTTATTTTTTCTTATTTATCATATTACCTTACCCCCCACAATTCTTTTCATCATCAATCCAACTATTAATAAAAACATTTACAATCCTCCAAGGTTAAATAAAAACAGCTTGAAAAAACTAAAAATCCTTTTGCTAAAAAGTATTTACAATCCTCCAAGGTTAAATAAAAACAGAAGATTCTTTAGAGGGCTAATAATAGATTATAAGATTTACAATCCTCCAAGGTTAAATAAAAACCTATCTTTCATTTCCAGTTGACCTTGCTCTACTTCTATTTACAATCCTCCAAGGTTAAATAAAAACCCTTCACATCAAGAAAGAGAAGGCAAAATTTATTCTATTTACAATCCTCCAAGGTTAAATAAAAACCATATAATTCAAAAACAAATATATAAAAACAAGGAGATTTACAATCCTCCAAGGTTAAATAAAAACTTATATAATGATGTTTTTGTTAATACAACTAGTGATATTTACAATCCTCCAAGGTTAAATAAAAACCTTTGCTTACTGAACTTTTTAGTATGAAAGGAGCAAATTTACAATCCTCCAAGGTTAAATAAAAACTTAGACTCTATTGTAAATCCTGATTTTATTGAAGATGATTTACAATCCTCCAAGGTTAAATAAAAACCCTTATAAAATACAATTAATTAACTAGCCTCACACGATTTACAATCCTCCAAGGTTAAATAAAAACTGAATGGTCGAGAGCTTCCACAAAAAATTAAAGAGGATTTACAATCCTCCAAGGTTAAATAAAAACTTGATGATAATGTCAGATACTGGAAAGACTTGGAAGATTTACAATCCTCCAAGGTTAAATAAAAACGAAGAATGAGAGAAATCGGACTTTCTCCAGAAACTAATTTACAATCCTCCAAGGTTAAATAAAAACTTATCAAATTGGGTATGATATAGATTTTTCATATAAATTTACAATCCTCCAAGGTTAAATAAAAACAGATAAAAGACATTCAAGCTAACACAGAAATAACCATATTTACAATCCTCCAAGGTTAAATAAAAACTATAAATATAGATCTTAATTTATTTTCTTTATCAGTATTTACAATCCTCCAAGGTTAAATAAAAACTGCCCTTAAGCAAGGTAGAAAAAATCATTCATATTAATTTACAATCCTCCAAGGTTAAATAAAAACTTCATACTTAGATATATTATTTACCAAATCTATTAGATTTACAATCCTCCAAGGTTAAATAAAAACCATATTCATTGATCCTATATTGATAGATTTTTGATTATTTACAATCCTCCAAGGTTAAATAAAAACATGGCAGAAGAAACAGTTCTTGTTCCTTTAGAAAAATTTACAATCCTCCAAGGTTAAATAAAAACAGAACTAAAAAAACTTGAAGAATTAGAAAAAAAATAATTTACAATCCTCCAAGGTTAAATAAAAACAGAAATTCCTTTTGTAGAGTTAAGGAATTTATCTAAATTTACAATCCTCCAAGGTTAAATAAAAACATATTAAATTAATAAAAAATAATTTGATTTTTTCATATTTACAATCCTCCAAGGTTAAATAAAAACCTTCTGCCACGCTTTCCCATTTTTCTAATTCTTTTTATTTACAATCCTCCAAGGTTAAATAAAAACTAATTAATTTCCTGGGGCACTTGCTCTAGGAATAAGGATTTACAATCCTCCAAGGTTAAATAAAAACTGCTACTAATATTACAGGTGGTATAGCAGATTATCTATTTACAATCCTCCAAGGTTAAATAAAAACGAAAAAGGCAACCTATTAAGTTGCCTGTATTTCTTAATTTACAATCCTCCAAGGTTAAATAAAAACATCGGCAATTTGTCAACAACTTAAAAAATTATCAAAATTTACAATCCTCCAAGGTTAAATAAAAACTTGTAAAGAAAAATCAAACAAGCTACAAAGCCTAACATTTACAATCCTCCAAGGTTAAATAAAAACAGCAAATGAGATTCAAGAACCTTTGACAGAGTTTACATTTACAATCCTCCAAGGTTAAATAAAAACGCTATATCTTGCATTAAATCTAAAATTACCATTTTTATTTACAATCCTCCAAGGTTAAATAAAAACTATGGAGTACAGGATTTTTCTAGTCTTTCAGATCTTGATTTACAATCCTCCAAGGTTAAATAAAAACAGTTTCCCCACAAGGTAACCTTACAGGTATAGGAGTATTTACAATCCTCCAAGGTTAAATAAAAACTCTACCACATGGCACAATAGCATAATGCCATAAATCATTTACAATCCTCCAAGGTTAAATAAAAACCCCATAAAATTAAGCCAGTGATTCCAAAGTATTCTATTATTTACAATCCTCCAAGGTTAAATAAAAACATGATAACTAATGAAATTGATCGTTTGAATGTTCAAAATTTACAATCCTCCAAGGTTAAATAAAAACAGATATGGAATGAATGGTTTAGAGCAAATATGATTCATTTACAATCCTCCAAGGTTAAATAAAAACAAGAGCAATTAATGAGCTAAATCAAGATTCATATTTATTTACAATCCTCCAAGGTTAAATAAAAACTAAAAAATTTGTAGTTGATGAATTAGCAATAACTGAATTTACAATCCTCCAAGGTTAAATAAAAACTATGCTATAATATAATAAAAAATGGAGATGATACAAATTTACAATCCTCCAAGGTTAAATAAAAACTGAGTTTCTAGCTAAACCTTGGTATAAAAAATTCTTATTTACAATCCTCCAAGGTTAAATAAAAACAGATAGGAGGTAAAAATTAATGGAAATTAGAAAAATTTACAATCCTCCAAGGTTAAATAAAAACAATTCCTTATTGAGTTCTCTAAGCTTTAGTTCTTAGATTTACAATCCTCCAAGGTTAAATAAAAACATTTTGATGTTAAAGCTACTAGAAGTGTGCCTATCCATTTACAATCCTCCAAGGTTAAATAAAAACATTTTGATGTTAAAGCTACTAGAAGTGTGCCTATCCATTTACAATCCTCCAAGGTTAAATAAAAAC
>OFOU01000418.1_pt1 | contig 36601 bp, 30 predicted proteins | sample 1542061 | NCBI WGS metagenome assembly OFOU01 (sample SAMN04209239, study PRJEB22552) | human gut metagenome | biome: gut; material: feces | host: Homo sapiens | place: USA: Oklahoma
CATGACATTGATCGGCCTCCAGTGCGGCAGCTATCAGCAATATGGCGTCGGCTCCCACAATTTTGGCCTGGAACAGTTGATATTCATCGATTATAAAATCTTTGCGCAGGATCGGGATATTCACCAAAGGATTTTTGGAAGCCGTCTCATTTTATTATTCTCCCCGGCCGATGTTCCGGCCGGTAATTTCAGCCAGCTCCTCCAGCTTACGATCCTTGCCCGCCCCAGGCTGGCTCTTTGGCCCCGCGCTCCAGGCCTCCCCTCTGATCAGGTTCCCCGTTCTCCTGTTCTTGCCCGCCCTAGCTAGCTTTCTTGGCCTCGCGCTCCAGTCATCCCCCTGGTCAGCTTCTCTGTTCCCCTGTCCCCCTGTCCTTGCCCGCTTTAGTCAGCTTTTTTGGTCTCGCGCCCCGGTCATCCCCCAGCTAGCTTCTTTGTTCCCCTGTCCTTGCCCATCCCAGGTCAGCCTCTCTGGCCGATTATTCTGTATATTTTTGTGGTTAGTCTTGATTATTGGGCATAAAGGGGGAAATTTTTTCCCCCATACCCAGAAATTAGGGGAATTTTGGGCATAGGGGAAGAAATATGGGGGTGTATGTCCATAAGACCAGGGAAAAGCGGGAAAAAGACTGGATTTCCGGAAGAAATTGGGCATACCGGGAAAAAAGATATGTTTATGCCCAATAGTCCAGACTAACCAGACGGATTTTCACACTTCGGGCCGGAATCCGCACCTGCCCCAAAAACCCCGTCCCGGAGCCGGAATCTATGTCGGCTAAAAGTTCGATCCAGAGTCCGGAGTCCGCACTGCCGGAATCCTGGAGCGCTGTTCCAAGGTTCCGATCCGTGCTAGGAACGGTCTTCCTCTGGATCAGATCCACCCTCCGTCCAGACGGAGGATCTGGCCGGTGAGGTAGTCCGGGGATCCTGTCATGGCAAAGACCACATCGGCCACCTCTTCCGGCCGCCCCATGCGGCCGGCCGGGATCTCGTCCAGGAGCGCTTCTTCCTCTTCTGCGGACAGAAACCCGTTCATTTCCGTATCGATGGCGCCGCAGGCAATGGCATTGACCTGGATCCCAGAGGGAGCCAGCTCCTTGGCAAGAGCCTGGGTAAGGGCTCCCACGCCGCCCTTGGAGGCGGAATAGGCTGCCTCACAGGAAGCGCCGCAGACGCCCCATACAGAGGAAATATTGACAATGCGGCCAGACTGCTTTTTCACCATGCCCGGAACCGCCAGCTTACAGCAGTGGAAGACCGATGACAGATTGGAGGCGATCAGTGTGTTCCACTGGGAAACGTCCATATCCTGTAAGAGCCCGATCCAGGAGATCCCGGCGTTGTTGACCAGGATATCCAGGTCTCCGAAATGTTCCTGGATCTGGGCAAACAGGCGGACGCAGTCCTCCCAGATTCCCACGTCTGCCTGGACTGCCAGACAGGCGGCTCCCAGTGCCTCTGCTTCTTTTTTTGCCTGCTCCAGGCGGTCTGTGCTGCGGGCACAGTTGATGACCACATTATATCCGTGCTCCGCGTATTTTAAGGCGATGGCTCTCCCGATCCCACGGGAGGAGCCAGTCACCAGGACAGTTTTCTTCATACGTATGTCTCCTTTCACTTGCAGGCAGTTTCCTGGGATTCCCAGAAAGATCTTACCATTTTCCCTGAAAATATTTTCTAAAAACTAAAATTTTCCGAGAAAAATTATTTTCCCAAAAACTATGAATTTCCCCAAATTTTTATGTTCGGGAAAATTCCCATGGACAGAAAATCTTTATCGCTGCCGCAGCTTTATTATACACGCTCCGGAATCGTTTTTCCAGGGAAAGGCCAGGAGCTGCCACAATAATGCCACGAATATTTCCTGGAAAACCGTTTGTATTCTTTCCCAGGACTGTGATATACTAAGGAGGAATTATGTGCCTGGGAAGGACCAGGCCGAAAAATGGAATGTCTGCGGCCGGAACGGCCTGGTTTCCAATGGATGTCCAGGTCCGGGAGGCGGAGACAGGAATGGGAGGAGAGCATGGAACAGATTTATGATCTTGTGATCTTAGGTTCCGGCCCGGCGGGCCTTGGAGCCTCCATATACGCCCAGAGAGCAGAATTAAAGACACTGGTAATAGAAAAAGAGATGGTCAGCGGCGGACAGGTGCTGACCACCTACGAGGTAGATAATTACGCCGGCCTCCCGGGAATCAACGGCTTTGACCTGGGAATGAAATTCCGGGAGCATGCGGACCGGCTGGGAGCAGAATTTGCCGAGGACTCCATCATCGGGATCCAACAGGCCGGAGAGGACGGCGAGGGCCTTTTAAGGGCTGCTGAGGCCGGAGACGGCGGCCCTGTTCTTTGGAAGCTGAACGGGGAAAACGGCACGTATCTGGCAAGGACAGTGATCATCGCCACAGGCGCCCGCCACAGAAAGCTGGACGTTCCCGGTGAGGAACGGCTCATGGGCATGGGCGTTTCCTATTGCGCCACCTGTGACGGAGCCTTCTTTAAAAAGAAGACAGCCGCCGTGGTGGGAGGCGGAGACGTGGCCATCGAGGACGCTATTTTCCTGGCAAGGATCTGTGAGAAGGTATATCTGATCCACCGCCGGAACGAGCTCAGAGGAGCAAAGAGCCTCCAGAAAAAGCTGATGGAGATGGAAAATGTAGAGATCCTCTGGGACACGGTGGCAGATTCCATCAACGGGGAAAACAAGGTGGAATCCTTAAGCCTCACCAATAAAAAAACGGGAGAAAAGAGGGAGCTTCCCGTGGACGGCGTGTTCATTGCCGTGGGGATCTCTCCCAATACAGAGGGCCTGGAGGACCTGGTGGCCATGGACGGAGGCCATTATATCCTGGCGGGAGAGGATGGAAAAACGTCCCAGCCTGGGATCTTTGCGGCCGGAGACGTGCGCACGAAGAACCTGCGCCAGATCGTTACAGCCGTGGCTGACGGAGCCAACTGTGTGACCAGCGCAGAGCGGTATTTAAACGGACAGCAATAAGGAAGGAAAGACAGAATGAAAAACAGAAAGATCATACTGACCGTTGGATGCGCCCTGGCGCTTATGCTGGCTCCTGCGACGGTTTACGCAGATACGGCGGCCCAGACCAGCCCCCGCCTGGGGATCCCGGTGGTGGGCTCCAACGGGGAGGCGTACGCCAATGTGGCCATTTCCCGGGTGAGCAATTATGTCAATGTGCGGACCGAGCCCAACACCAGCAGCGGCATCGTTGGAAAGATCTATAATAACTGCGCAGCCACTATTTTAAAAACCGTGGACGGCGAGGGCGGCGCCTGGTATCAGATCCAGTCCGGCTCTGTCAACGGATACATAAAAGCAGAATATTTTATCACTGGAGCGGAGGCGGAGAAGGTGGCAAAGCAGGTGGGGACCGTATATGCCGCCATCAATACGGATACTCTGCGGCTCAGGGAGGAACCCAACACCACCAGCGCCACGCTGACGCTTTTGTCCAGGGATGCCGAATACATCGCCACAAAGGAAGAGGGCGATTTTGTACAGATCCAGGTGGACTACGAGTTGAGCGGCTATGTACATAAGGACTATATCACCCAGCGGGTGGAGTTCGACCAGGCGGTCAGCGTAGAGGAAGAAAAGAAAAAGAAAGAGGAAACGGAAAAGCTCCAGAAGGAGGCCCAGGAGGCCATCGCCGCCATGGAACAGCTTCGGAAAGAGGAAGGCGCCCAGAATGGAGGCACCGTGATCTCACCGGAGATCTCCTCGTCGGAGATTGGCTTTATCCAGGCAAACCCCAATGAGGAGCCGGTCTCCAAGAACCCGATGAAGCCTGCGGAGGGCCAGAATACGGGTGTTGGAAGCCAGTCCGGGCCTGGAGGCAGCGGAAGCAGCGGGAACGCTGGAGGTTCCGGGACCAATAGCCCGGACGGCGGAGCTGGCTCTGGAAATTCCGGAACCATTGGCAGCCAGTCCGGTCCCGGCGGGGATACGGACGTTTCCCAGGGGATCCTGGCTCCGTCCGGCCCCGGAAGCGCAGAGCTGGCCTCTGCCACCCGGACAGCCATTGTGGCTTATGCAAAGCAGTTCCTGGGAAATCCCTATGTATACGGCGGGACAAGCCTTACAGAGGGAGCGGACTGCTCAGGCTTTACGATGAAGGTTTTTGAGCACTTCGGGATCAGCACCGGAAGGAGCTCCAGGGATCAGGCGGCCAAGGGAAAAGAGATCCCCATCGATTCGGTCCAGCCGGGAGATCTGCTGTTCTACGCCAGCGGCGACTACATCAACCATGTGGCCCTGTACATCGGCGGCGGACAGATCATCCACGCCAGCACGCCTAAAAATGGGATCATGATCACAACTGCATATTACAGGACGCCTTATAAGGCGGTTACGTTTTTAAATTAACATTCAGGAGGAATCAAAGGGTATGAACGAGATTGGAACGTTTGATATTCTGGGACCAAATATGATCGGTCCCTCCAGCTCCCACACAGCAGGAGCGCTGCGGATCGCCTTTGTTGCGGGCCGTATGGTAGAAAGGGCTGTGTCTGTGAAATTTGTGCTTTACGGCTCTTTTGCAAGAACGTACCATGGCCATGGTACGGACCGGGCCCTGGTGGGCGGTATCCTGGGATACCATCCCGACGATGAGCGGATCCGGGATTCTTTTGAACACGCAAAGGAGGCCGGCCTGGCGTTCTCCTTTGAAGAGAACTTTACAGACAAGGAGATCTATCCCAATACCGTGGATATCTACGTGACGGATAAGGACGGGAGCGTTGTGTCCCTGCGGGGAAAATCCATCGGCGGCGGAAATGCGGTGATCACAAGGCTCAACGGCGTGGATGTGGAGCTGACGGGCAATTACTGCACGTTAGTGGTGGAGCATGTGGACAAGAAGGGGACCCTGGCCTTTGTGACCACGGTTTTAAGCGCCTACGATCTGAACATCGGTTCCCTGCGCCTTTACCGGGAGAGCAAGGGAAAACGGGCTTACGCCATCATCGAAGTGGATACCAATGTGTCAAACCAGGTAGTCAGCGCCTTAAAGGGCGTGGAATCAGTGACAAATGTGCTGGTAGTGCCGGCCATCCAGCTGGATTAACGGAGGGAAAGGGATATGAATTTTATCAACGGTGCGCAGCTTTTAGAATACTGTGAAAAAGAAAATAAAAAGATCTCCGAGGCCATGTTCGAGCGGGAGACCACGTTCCTGGAGCAGGATGGGGAAAAGACAAAAGCCAGGATGAAAAAGGCCTTTTCCATCATGCAGGCGGCAGTGAAGAAGCCGTTAAAAGAGGACATTGTCAGCATGGGAGGCATGATCGGCGGAGAGAGCAAGAAGCTCCACGCCTTACGGGAGCAGGGAAAAAATATCTGCGGCGACGTGGTCTCCAAGGCCATTGCCTATGCGGTGGGCGTCCTGGAGGTCAACGCTTCCATGGGACTTATCGTGGCGGCTCCCACAGCCGGTTCCTCCGGCGTGATCCCGGGAACCCTCTGCGCTCTCCAGGAGCAGTACGGCTTTACCGATGACGAGATCTGCCAGGCACTGTTCAACGCGGCTGCCATCGGCTATCTGATCACCAGAAACGCCACCACAGCGGGAGCAGAGGGCGGCTGCCAGGCAGAGGTGGGGTCTGCCAGCGCCATGGCTGCATCGGCGGCTGTGGAGCTTTTTGGAGGTACTCCGAGGCAGTGCATGGACGCGGCCTCCTTTGCCATGGTCAACATCCTGGGTCTGGTCTGTGACCCCATCGGCGGCCTGGTGGAGAATCCCTGCCAGAACCGGAACGCCATGGGCGCTTCCAATGCGCTGATCTCTGCGGAGCTTTCTCTGGCAGGCGTAAAGAGCATCACGCCCATCGACGAGACCATTGGGGTCATGTACGCCGTGGGACGTTCCATCCCATCGGAGCTCAGGGAGACCTCTCTGGGCGGTATGGCTGTTGCCAAGAGCGCCTGCGAGAATTGTATGGCATGTGCGAATAAACGGAATAAAATGAAAAAATAGGATCAAAACAAAAATGTCCCCTGGCCACCAGTTATTATGGATAGCCAGGGGACATTTTTGTCTTAGGAATGTACGTCCTGTGAAAAAACGCTGTACGGGGACCGCCATGGGAGCGGAAGGGAATTTCGCCGCAGAAGCGGCCCGTCATAGGCGGAGAACCCCGCAGGCGGGCTTCTTCCTTACGGAGCTTACTTGAAGAGCTCAGCTGCTTTGGAAGCGAAGCGCTGTCCAAATACGGGGAAGAGGTCCATTCCAGTCATTTCCGGCCCGGTACATACAGGCCCCAGATGGATATTGGGTTTTCCAAGGCTGGTCCCGCCGGAGTAGACCAGCATTCCCTTTACCAGGAGCTGGGTCAGGATGCTTTCGATGGCCATGACCGGGCCGCCCTGGGGAACATTGGAGGTGGCGAAGGCGCCGCCCAGCTTTCCGCCCAGGCTTACAGGGCAGGTATCCAGCCACTGCTTTAGCTGCCAGGATTCAGCGGCATAATAATCCGGCGTTCCGAATAATACGCCGGCGGATTCCTTGAGCTCCTTTACATACTCGTCCTTTTTTTCACTGAAGGATGAAACGGGGATCAGAACGGCCTCCATGCCCTCTACGGCCTCAATGCCTTTGACGATCTCTTTTGCGGCTGCCTCTGTGCGGCCTGTGGATGAATGGTAAACGATGGATATTTTCATTGTGATTCCTCTCTTTCATAAAAAGACCGGTGCGGGAGATTCCGCGCATCGGCCTTTAAAAAGCTTGTCCATGGGGGGTCATTAGAATTCCGGTTCGATCAGACCATAGGAATTTGATTTTCTCTTATAAACAACATTGACCTCGTTGGTATCTGCGTTCAGGAACATAAAGAAGTTGTGGCCCAGAAGCTCCATCTGGATGCAGGCCTCCTCCGGATCCATAGGCTTCATTGCGAAGCGTTTGGTCTTTACGATCTTTATGGTCTCCTCATGCTCCGGCTCCTCCTGCAGGAAGGCCTCACTGAAGGAAAGCGCACTCTGTTTCTTATCAATGAGTTTTGTTTTATATTTTTTGATCTGACGTTCGATGATCTCTTCCACAAGGTCAATGGAAACATACATATCATTGGAATCCTGTTCGGCACGGATGATGCTGCCTTTGACAGGGATCGTTACCTCAATTTTCTGGCGTCCTTTCTCTACGCTCATGGTTACCTGTACTTCCGTATCAGGAGAAAAATAGCGTTCCAGCTTTCCGATCTTATTTTCTGCTGCTTCTTTTAAACCTGGTGTAATGTCGATGTTCTTTCCGCTGATGATATAACGCATAGAATCAACTCCTTCTTTTGGGATGGTCTTATTATAGCATATAATTCTGTAAAAAACAACTAAAATTATAAAAGGTGCGACAACTTGAAGGGGTGTACAGATCTGTAAAACGATAGGGGTACTATCGACAGCCTTCGCCATTTGTCAATGGTTTTGCTGGAAAAACTGGTCGAAAAAGTGAATTTTATGAGATGTGTACAAAAATATGAAAAATTACGCGTCCACCGAAAAATAGGAATCAACCATGGGATAAATTGTGGATAATGTGGATAACTTGGTGTATAAGTGCATTTTTCAGTAAAATAAAGGAAAAACAGGGGGGACAACTTTCAACAAAAGTTTTGTGGACGACGGTGGATAAAGTGGATAACCAGAAAATCGAATGTATGGTTTGTGCAATCTGCCAGTTTACAATAATTTTACATTCCAGGCGGGTGAAAGCGGCGGAATGGTCCCATCCGGCGGCCAGAGCCATGGCCAGAAATATGTCTAAATTGTTAAAAAAAAAGGAAAGCATTGAATAAACCGTATGAAGGTGATAAAATATAAAGGATTGTATGATAGCAGAATTGTCCTCCGGCCACAGAAAGCCGGGGAAAAAGAATGTTTTAGATTTAGGAGCGTGCAGAATGAATCTTGTTGAAAAAGTATTTGGAACGCACAGTGAGCGGGAGCTGAAGCTGATCTACCCGATTATTGATAAAATTGAAAAGCTGCGTCCGGAAATGCAGAAAATGAGCGACGAGGAGTTAAAGGACCAGACCAGGAAGTTTAAAGAGCGCCTGGCAGCCGGAGAGACTCTGGATGATCTTCTTCCGGAGGCCTTTGCCACCGTCCGGGAAGCAGCAAAAAGAACCTTAAAAATGGAGCATTATCCGGTCCAGCTCATCGGCGGTATCGTCCTGCACCAGGGCCGTATCGCAGAGATGAAGACCGGTGAAGGCAAGACCCTTGTGTCCACATGTCCGGCCTACTTAAACGCGCTGTCCGGAAAGGGAGTCCAGATCGTAACGGTCAACGACTATCTGGCAAAGCGTGACGCCGAGTGGATGGGACAGGTCCATGAGTTCTTAGGCCTCAAGGTGGGCGTGGTATTAAACTCCATGACCTCCGAAGAGAGAAAGGCCGCTTATAACTGCGATATCACCTATGTGACCAACAACGAGCTGGGCTTTGACTATCTCCGCGACAACATGGCCATCTACAAAGAGCAGATGGTGCTGAGAGACCTGGATTACTGTATCATCGACGAGGTGGACTCTGTCCTCATCGACGAAGCCAGAACACCTCTGATCATTTCCGGCCAGAGCGGAAAGTCCACAAAGCTCTACGAGGTCTGCGACGTGCTGGCAAGGCAGCTGACCCGGGGCGAGGAGTCCGGAGAGTTCAATAAGTTCAACGCCATCATGGGCGAGGAGATCGAAGAGACCGGAGACTTTATCGTAAACGAAAAAGATAAGGTGGTAAACTTAACGGCCGAGGGCGTCAAGAAGGTAGAGCAGTTCTTCCATATTGAAAACCTGGCTGATCCGGAGAACCTGGAGATCCAGCACAACATCATCCTGGCCCTCCGCGCCAATTACATGATGTTCCGGGATAAGGATTATGTAGTAAAGGACGACGAGGTGCTGATCGTTGACGAGTTCACCGGCCGTATCATGCCGGGCCGCCGGTATTCCGACGGTCTCCACCAGGCCATCGAGGCGAAGGAGCACGTAAACGTAAGAAGAGAGTCCAGGACCCTGGCTACCATCACCTTCCAGAACTTCTTTAATAAGTTCCGCAAGAAGGCCGGTATGACCGGTACGGCCCAGACAGAGGAGCGGGAGTTCCGGAATATCTACGGAATGGACGTTATCGTGATCCCTACCAACCGTCCGGTGGTCCGTAAGGATCTGGAGGATGCCGTTTATAAGACGAAGAAGGAAAAATTCCACGCTGTGGTGGAGGAGATCGTAAAGGCCCATGAAAAGGGACAGCCGGTGCTGGTGGGCACCATCACCATCGAGACCTCCGAAATGTTAAGCCATATGCTGAAAAAGCGCGGAGTTCCCCATAAGGTATTAAACGCCAAGTTCCATGAGCTGGAGGCGGAGATCGTTGCAGAGGCCGGCGTACACGGCGCTGTGACCATTGCCACCAACATGGCCGGCCGTGGTACGGATATCAAGCTGGATGACGAATCCAAGGCCCTGGGCGGCTTAAAGATCATTGGTACGGAGCGCCATGAGTCCAGACGTATCGACAACCAGCTCCGCGGTCGTTCCGGCCGTCAAGGCGATCCGGGTGAATCCCGTTTCTACCTGTCCCTGGAGGACGACCTGATGCGTCTCTTCGGTTCAGATAAGCTTATGAGCATGTTTAATGCCCTGGGAGTTCCGGAGAACGAGCAGATCGAGCATAAGATGCTGTCCACAGCCATCGAAAAGGCCCAGAAAAAGATTGAGACAAATAACTACGGGATCCGTGAGAACCTGTTAAAATACGATGAAGTCATGAACGAGCAGCGTGAGGTGATCTACGCAGAGCGTCTCCAGGTATTAAACGGAGAGAACATGCGCAACGTGATCATGAAGATGCTCAACGACATCGTGGAAGGCGCTGTGGATATGTCCATTGGAGACGAGCAGTCTGCGGATAAGTGGAACTTTAAGGAGCTGAACGAGCTGATTCTTCCGATCATTCCCTTAAAGCCCCTGGAGCTCAATGACGAGATCCGTCATATGAAGAAGGATGAACTGAAGCACGCCTTAAAGGAAAAGGCCACCAAGTTCTATGAGGCCAAGGAAGCAGAATTCCCGGATGCAGAGCAGATCCGTGAGATCGAGCGGGTGGTGCTCTTAAAGGTGATCGACAATAAGTGGATGTCCCATATCGACGATATGGACCAGCTCCGCCAGGGGATCGGCCTTCAGGCCTATGGCCAGAGGGATCCGCTGGTAGAGTATAAGATGAGCGGATATGAGATGTTTGAGGATATGTCCTCTGCCATCCGTGAAGATACGGTCCGCATCCTCTGCCATATCCGTGTGGAGCAGAAGATCGAGAGAGAGGCTGCGGCCCGGGTGACAGGCACCAACAGGGACAACACGGCCGCCAGAACTCCCCAGAGACGGGCCGCCCAGAAGATCTACCCCAACGATCCCTGTCCCTGCGGATCCGGTAAAAAATATAAACAGTGCCACGGCAGAAAACCGTTAGCCCAGTAAGAGAGGACGAGATTCTATGGTTGAGTTAGATCAGTTTAAATATACGTTATCCACATATGAAAAACCGCTTCAGGAAGTTCGGGAATCCTTAAACCTGGATGCGAAGATCAGGCGGATCGACGAGCTTGACAAGACCATGGAGGAGCCCAGCTTCTGGGAAGATGCAGAATTATCCACAAGGCTTGTGAAGGAAGCGAAGCATTTAAAAGATACGGTCGCGGAGTTTAACAGGCTTCAGAACCAGTATGAGGAGATCGGTCTGATGATCGAGATGGGGTACGAGGAAAACGATCCGGCCATCGTTCCGGAGATACAGAAGATGGTGGATGAGTTTTCCGACGAGCTGGAGGCTTTGCGGCTCCGTACCCTTTTGACGGGAGAATACGACGGAAACAATGCCATCATGCGCCTCAACGCAGGAGCCGGAGGGACCGAATCCTGCGACTGGTGCAGCATCCTTTACCGGATGTACTGCCGGTGGGCGGAGAGCAAGGGCTTTTCCGTGGAGATGTTAGACTATCTGGCAGGTGAAGAGGCCGGGATCAAGTCAGTGACCCTCCAGATCAACGGGGAGAACGCCTTTGGATATCTGAAATCCGAGAGAGGCGTCCACCGCCTGGTGCGGATCTCTCCGTTCAACGCCAACGGAAAGCGGCAGACCTCCTTTGTATCCTGCGACGTGATGCCGGATATTGAGGAGGATCTGGATGTGGAGATCAATCCGGATGACTTAAGAATCGATACTTACCGGTCCAGCGGCGCCGGCGGGCAGCACATCAATAAGACCTCCTCTGCGGTGCGTATCACCCATATCCCCACAGGGATCGTGGTACAGTGCCAGAATGAACGGTCCCAGTTCCAGAACAAGGACAGGGCCATGCAGATGTTAAAGGCAAAGCTTTATATGCTGAAGCAGCAGGAGAATGCGGAGAAGATCTCTGATCTCCGGGGCGATGTCAAGGAGATCGCCTGGGGCAGCCAGATCCGTTCCTATGTGCTCCAGCCCTATACGCTCATTAAGGATCACAGGACCGGCTTTGAGAGCGGGAATGTGACCAGCGTGCTGGATGGCGGCATCGACGGATTCATCAGCGCATACCTCAAGTGGGAAAGCCTGGGACGGCCGCAGGTGAAGGGCGGAGAGAGCGAATAAGCAGATTCTGGGCGGAAGCGGAGGATTTCGCTGGTTTCTGGCCTGGCAGAGCCCGGTCTGCGGGAAGATGGATAAAAAGAAAAGAGAGGACCGGTTCCTGGGCCTGTGCCCTGGGACCGGTCTGTTTGGTATTGATGGAAGGAATGCCGGATCTCAGCCGGAAAAATGTGGAACAGGAGGAAATACGTATGCGTCTGGAGCGGGTCACGGATTCGTCACATCCCATGTATAACGAGGCCTTAAGGCTGTATCAGATAAGTTTCCCTTATCATGAACAGAGAGAGGAGCTGTCCCAGAAAAGGATCTTAGGGGACAGTGAATACTGCTTTGATCTGGTCTATGATGAGGATAGGTTCGTGGGGCTGATCCTGTATTGGGAGAATGAAGAATTTATTTACATTGAGCATTTCTGTATCTGCCCGGAAATGAGAAATAAGCGGTACGGGGAGAGGGTGCTGGCGCTTTTGGGGAAAGGGGAGAAAACGCGGATCCTTGAGATCGATCCCCCTGTGGATGATATTTCCAGGCGCAGGAAAGGGTTTTATGAGAGATGCGGGTTTATAGACAATCCCTATGAGCATACGCATCCGGCGTATCATCAGGAAAGCCATGGCCACAATCTGGTGCTGATGACCAGCCCGGAACGTCTGTCCGGGGAAGCGTTTGAGAGATTCAGCAAATATCTGGGAGAGCGGGTTATGAAGGATGCGTTTGAAGGCTGACCGGAGGCTGGCCGGAAACGGATCTTATTGGATCTGAGCGGTGTGATTTGAGAGAAAAAGGAGCGGCGCTCCATAGACAATTTCCTGTCTATGGGGTGCCGCTTTTGTGGTAAGGGGTTTATTCTTCTTTGTGCTCTTTTTCAGTACACTTGTCTTCCAGACGCTCATGGACTACAATTCCATGCTTACCGGTACAGTAGTAGTATCCGTCAGCATCTTTAACGTTTTTCTTGTTCTTCTGGATTGCGCCGCTTTCATTTACCAGGTAGCGTTTTCCGTCGTATTCAACAATACCGTATTTGCTGTCTTCCTCTGCTGCCAGACGTCTGCCGTTGACATAGATGTAGTTGTCATTGATGCCGTTGGTACCTGCTCCCTTAGGAGAACCACTGGATTTGAAATCGAAGGTATAGGAACTTCCGTCAATGGTGAGAGTCTGGGTACCAGTTTTGGCAGCTCCGTCACCGCCGAAGTAGCATACATAAACATTTTCTTCTACATTTTCGATATCGCTGATATAGTCAATGGAACTGATACTTTCAATTTTCTTCTTATCAGAAGAGTCAACTTTAACTTTTTTAAGACCTGTCACTAACTCGCCATATTCATTAAACGCGTATGTTTTTCCATCAATGGTCCGGAACTCAGAGACTGCGGTCTTTCCTGCGCTGGTGGAGTAATACCAGTATACGCTTCCGTCGTCGTGGGCACTGGAGTGCATCTCAGAGTCAGGAACCGCCTGGAACCATCCGGTACGCAGATAAGGCTCTTCAGAATCTCCGTAGTAGGACCAATCCCAATCGCCGTCGTCGCCCTTGTGCCATCCATACTGCGCCACACCTCTCTCATCAAAGAAGTACTCCTTGCCGCCGATGGATTTCTTGGTGCTCACAGTCTTTTTGCCGTTGGAGCCGAAGTAGAAGTGGTAGGTGGGCTCGGTCTCGTCCTCGTTGGTGTCGTCGGGAACTGTGGTGTATACCCAGGCGTTGGTCACTACGCTGCCGTCGCCCTCGCCGTCGGCATAGTATAAGCCGTTGGCCCAGTCGTCCTCAGATTCCACATATTCGCCGCTCTCAGTGACCCATCCGCTCATCATACGTCCGTAATGGTCGAACACGTATTTCTTATCGCCGACCTCATAAACCTTGGCCTTGCTGCCGTCGCTCTTGATGGCTTTTCCGTTGGAGCCGAAGTAGTACCAGCTTCCCTCGCCTACCAGCTCGTCGCCCTGCCATTCCGGGTTCTGGATGAATTTCCATACGTTGGTGGCCATGGCTCCGGAGGAACCTAAGTAGTAGTAGTTGTCGTCGTCTTCGATCAGGGTGCGGCGGAGCATGATGCCGTCGCTTCCGAGATAATAGTACAGGTTTCCGTCCTGTTTCCAGCCGTCTTTAAAGTATTCTCCGTCGTTCTGTACATATACCCATTCGTCTCCTAAAGCCTGCCACTGGGCAGCAGAAGCGGAAAATACAGTTCCCAGGGTGAGAACTGCAGAAGCTGTCAGAACAGCGTAGCAGAAATTTGCTTTTTTCATAGATGTACTCTCCTCCTTGTATCGCGCATGATTTGAAGGGCGCGTTTTTTTCTATTCCTGTTATGTACTATCATACCACTAAGTGGTAAGGTCTGTCCAGAACTAAGTTGGGGTAAAAGTGTGGCATGGCATTACGAATTGTTTAAGAATTAAGAACATTTTCGCAGAACCGCCGTTATGGAGCCGGATCCTGGTGAAAACCTTCTTGCGCCCGTGGCCGGAGCCGTCTATAATAAGTAGAGAAATATTCCAAAAACGGAGGAGACAGGCAATGGAATACAGCCATTTTAAGGAACATACAGACCGGGTGGTGGAGAGCTGTTCCCGGGTGATCGTCGGCAAGGAGGAAACGGTCCGGCTGATTTTTATCAGCTTTTTATGCTCCGGACACGTGCTTTTAGAGGACGTGCCGGGAACGGGAAAGACCATGCTTTTAAAGGCATTTGCAAGGACCGTGGGCAGCGGCTTTAAGCGGATCCAGTTTACGCCGGATCTTCTGCCGTCGGATCTTACGGGCATCAATTTTTATAACCAGAAAACAGGGGAGTTCCAGTTCCGCGAGGGCCCTCTGTTTACCAATATCGTGCTGGCGGACGAGATCAACCGGGCCACGCCCAGAACCCAGTCCAGCCTTCTGGAGGCCATGGAGGAAAGCCAGATCACCGTGGACGGCGTCACCTACCCCATGGCGGAGCCGTTCTTTGTCATGGCCACCCAGAACCCGGTGGAATCCTATGGGACGTTTCCCCTGCCGGAAGCCCAGCTGGACCGGTTTTTCATGAGGCTGAGCCTGGGCTACATGACCAGGGAGCAGGAGATGGAGGTGGTGTCCAGGCCGTCCACAGCAGATATTTTAAACTCCCTGGAGCCGGTGGTGAGCCCGGAGGTGATCCAGGAGATGAAGGAGCTATATATGAAGGTGCGGGTCCAGAAGGATGTCCTGGGCTACATGATGGACATTGTGGAAAAGACCCGGACGGAGAGCCGGTTTGTCACCGGAGTGTCCACCAGGGGGGCCATCGCCCTCTATAAAGCCTCCCAGGCCATGGCTGCGTCCCTGGGACGGGATTTTGTGATCCCGGAGGATGTGAAGGCCGCAGCGCCCTGGGTCCTCAGCCACAGGATCATCTCCAGGGGAGGCGAAAGCTTTGAGGATGCGAGAAAATATCTGGGACAGATCATGGAGGATATCCCGGTTCCCATGGAGAACCTGCGATGATCGTATTTCTTGGAGTCCTGGGACTTCTGGTATGGCTGGCGGAGAAATATTCCATGGACCATGTGCTGGACGGACTGGACTTTGCCACGGCCCTGGATAAGACCGTGGTGGAGCCGGGGGAGGATTTTTCCTGGACCATGACCATAAACAACCGAAAGCGTCTTATGGTCCCCTATCTCCAGATGAGGGAGCAGATCCCCGCAGGACTTGTCTTTTCTGAAAACGGAGAGAACGTGGCGGCAAAGTCCTCTGGGGATCACCTTTCGGTGCTTTACCTTAAGGGACGCCAGAAGACGGAGTTAGAGCGGAGGGTCCTTTTAAAAAAGCGGGGAAGATATTTCTTCCGGGGCGTTTCGGCAGAGGCCGGGGATTTCCTGGGGCTTCAGACAGCGCTGGAGACGTATCCGGAATTAAAGGAGATCGTGGTAAAGCCGGCTCCCAGCGGCTGGGAGGAGCTTCCCAGGCTCCTGGGCGGATATGCAGGCGAATATGTGGTGAAACGGAGCCTCTTTGAGGATCCTGTGCTGATCCGTGGGTTCAGGGAATACACGGGCCGGGAGCCCCTGCGGTCCATCAGCTGGGTCCAGAGCGCCAGACAGAGCCGGTTTCTGGTCAAGGAGCAGGAAAATATGACGGATCTTTCCTGTACCATCCTCCTGGATGTGGAGTGCCGGGACGAGGAACGGGAAGCAGAGCTTCTGGAGCAGTGCTTTTCCATGGTCCGCAGTATCTGTGAGGAGCTGGAAAAGCGGAGGATCGCCTATGATTTCCAGACCAACGGCGTGATCGCCGGGGCCATGGGAAACTGGAACCGGATCGGAGAGGGCCTGGGGCCGGGCCATCTGGAGACTGTACTGGAGGGGCTGGGAAGGATGACCTACGACTGCCGGATGGGGAGCGGGGAATTCCTTTCCGGCATCCGGAAGGGGCTCCGGTCTGGAAAAAGCCTGATCTATGTGGCTCCGGACCGGAACCAGGACGCGGCACCGTACCTTTCGTCCCTGGAAGAACGGTCCGGCCGGAGGCTGCTGGCGCTTTATGGGGAGGATGTGTAGAAAATGGACATACTGGTTTTTAAGATATTGACGGACGTGTGTTTTTATATGGCCATGTTCATGCCCCTGTTCCTTTCCGGCCCCCTCTGGGTGCGGGTGCTGCTTTTTCTGGCGCTGGCATCCTGGTGCGTCTGGCTTCTGGTCTGCTGGAAAAAGCGGAACATGGAGGAGCGGGCCCATGACAGCCTCATGACGGAGGCCAGGCTTCTTCTTGCGGCGGGCTGTATCCAGTGGCTTTCCCTGGGAACGGAGGTCTGGGGAAGACGGTGTGTCCCGTTTTTTACAGCCTTCCTGGTTCTCGGGATCTTCCTTTTAAGGGCTTTGCGCCTGGCCCGGACGGGACAGGGGAGAGGCGGCTTCTGGGGAAGGACTGCCGGGGAGCTTCTGGCGGTGCTGGCGGCGGCCGGCATCCTTTCCAGCCGGGCTGTGACCGGAGGGCTTCTGTACGGCCTGAAATTTCTGTACATGACCCTGGTGGTGCCGGTGCTGGAGCTTATGGTCCGCTTCCTGGCAGGTACCCTTATGGGGATCTCCTGGATCTTTTCCAGGCTTTTTAAGGATTTTTCCTACGAGATGCCCGAAAATGCCCTGGACGGCCTGATGGCTCCGGAGGCGCTCCCGGGCTTTGAGGGGACGGCGGCCTCTGAAACGCCGGCGTTTCTGAAGCTTTTGGGAACTCTTGCGGCAGCCGCAGCCCTGGTTTTGTTTTTCTGGTTTCTGTACCGGATGCTGTCCGGCCGCGGCCGGGAAACGGACCGGAGGCCGGCCGGAACGGTGAGAAGAAGCCAGGCGGCTCCGGAGACGGGAAAACGGGCCGGGGCCAGAGAGTATATGGGAGACCGGGGCGTCCGGTATTATTTCCGTAAATTTTTAAAGTTCTGCGTCGCCTTCCAGCTTCCAGCAGATGAACGGTCCGCCAGCAGCGAGACCGTGTGCAGCGATGCGGTCCGCTCCTGGGGAATGGAGGAGGAGATCACCGCATTCCGGGATCTGTATCGGAAGGTCCGGTATGGAGAAAAGGAGGAAACGGAGGCTTTTAAGAGAGAGGCCAGGGAGATCTATAAGAAGGTAAAGAAAAAGGCGTCGGAACGCTGAGTTCCGGCGCCTTTTGAGATCCTATTTTTTACTGCTGTCCAGATACCGGCCCGCATCCTTTAAGAAGCTGGCGATGATCAGAAGGATCACCAGGGCCACCGGGAAGGCGGCGATGATGGAAACCGTCTGGAGGTTGGCCATGGAGCTTTCGGAAAACACCAGGGCAATGGGGAAGAGGATCAGCATTACGGCCCAGAAGAATTTCACAGCCCGGTGGGGCTCCTCGTCTCCAGTCATCTGTTTATAGGTGTAGGAGGAGGCTACCAGGGCGATGGAATCGAAGCTGGTGGCGTAAAAGGCAATCATGGCGGCGATCAGAAGTACCAGCACCATGGGAGCCAGGGGGAGGGTATCCACAATGGCGATGATGGTGGAGTACAGATCTCCCGCGCTGCCATAGATCCCCAGAACGTCCAGCTTTCCGCTGACCTGGAGGCCCAGGCTGTAATTTCCCAGGATCAGGAAGCTTAAGAAGGTGCCGCCCAGGCTGTATACATAGCCGCCCAGGATGGTCTGCTTCACGGTGCGCCCACGGGAGATGGAGCCGATGAAGAAGGGAGAGGCCACGCACCATACCATCCAGTAGGCCCAGTAAAAGATGGTCCAGGTCTGGGGGAAGGAGGTGGTCCGCTGAGGATCGGTGAAGGTGGCCAGGCTAAAGAAGTTCTGGGCCAGATTTCCGATGGCAGAGAAGCCGGTCTCCAGGATGTAGCGGGTCTCGCCTCCGGCCAGGAGCACATAGGCCAGGAGGGCAAAAAACAGATACATACAGGCAGCAGACAGCCGGGAGATCCCCTTCATGCCGTGGACCAGGGCGTAGGTGTAAATGATGCAGGTGACCACCAGGATCCCGATGGTGACCCATTTGGAGGACGGAAGTCCCGTGAGCCTGGAAAGCACCTGGGCCATCAGCGGCGTAGCCAGGGAAAAGGTCGTGGCGGTCCCGGCCAGAAGGGCGAACAGGGCCAGAAGGTCAATGCATTTTCCCGGAAGCTTATCCACCCGGTCTCCCAGGAGGGGACGGCAGGCCTCAGAATATTTCTGCTTATGGCAGCCCCGTACATGGAGCATGAAGCCGAAGGCCACGGCCAGCACCAGATAAAAGCTCCAGGGGATGGGGCCCCAGTGAAAAATGGGGTAGGTGCTGGACCAGATCTGCATGGATCCCATTTCCGCGATATGGGGATCGTTGGCATAAAGGATCCATTCGCAGAAGGAGTAGAACAGGATGTCAGCGGCCAGTCCGGCGGTGAACATCATGCTGCTCCAGGCAAAATCTGAGTATTTTGGTTTTTCATTGGGGCCTCCCAGACGGATGGAGCCGTACCGGGAAAAGGCCAGATAAATGGAGAGCAGGAACACGCCCAGGCCGATGACAAGATAATAAAGGCCGAAGGTGTCTCCCAGAAGCGCCCGGATCCTGTCCAGGATCTGTCTGGAGCCGTCCGGGGCGGCCATGAAGCTGATGCATAAAAAGGCGATCAGCACGAAGGGAATGATGGCGGTGGACCAGTCGATCTTTCCCTTCAGGGACTCTGTATGGGGATTCTGTTTGTTCATATGCGTTCCTCTTGTTCAATTTTATAAAATTATTTGTGATATTGAACATTATAGCATCGTCATGGAGGAAATGCAAGGAGAAAATACAGAGAATCCATATGAGAATGGAACCGTCCAGCCATGCATCTTCCTGTCCGCCTGCATCGGACAGGAAACGCCGGGCGTCTGCCCTATGGAGATCCGGACAGAACTGCTGCATGGGGATAGAACGGAGAGACAAAAAAGGCCGCGCCAGGCTCCGGCAGGATGCAGGAGGTCTGTACGCGGCCTTTTTAAGAAGGTCCCGCTATATGACAGGAAGGCGCCCGCGGATGGGATCACAGGAGGTTTAAGAAGCTGGTGATGATGATCGTGTTCATGAAGTCGATGAACAGGCTTCCCACCAGGGGAACCACGAAGTAGGCGGTGGGGGCTGGGCCGTATTTCTGGGTGATGGCCTGCATATTGGCCATGGCGTTGGGAGTGGCTCCCATGCCGAAGCCACAGAAGCCGGAGGTCATGACGGCCGCATCGTAGTTCTTTCCCAGCAGATTAAATACCACGAAGTAGGCATAGACCATCATCAGCACTGTCTGGGCCACCAGCATCACTACCATGGGAATGGCCAGGTCGGCCAGCTCCCAGAGCTTTAAGCCCATCATGGCCAGGCCCAGAAACAGGGAAAGGCTGAAGCTTCCGATGGTACTGATCTCCTCCATGGGGATCTCCTTCCCGGCCATATCGGTGGTATTGCGGATAAAGGCAGCCACCAGCATGGCTCCGATGTAGATGGGAAAGGTGAAGACCTTATTCAGCCAGGCGGAGACCACAGTGCCTGCGCCGATGGCCAGGGCCAGACAGAGGGCGGCGTTTAAGAAACGGCTGGAGTCGATGGCTCCTGTGACCTCATTTTTATCCACCACCACCTCGTTGGAGCCGGTGGCTGTTTCAAAGGAGTGCAGTTTTTTCTGCCGGATCCGGGATACAGCCGTGGGGCCGCCGATCACACAGCCGGCCACCAGCCCGAAGGTGGCGGAAGCGATGGCAACGGCGCTGGCTCCGGAGACTCCGGCCTTTTCCAGGAGCGGGCCGAAGGAGGCCGCGGTCCCGTGGCCACCCACCATGGGGATGGAGCCGGTGGCCAGTCCCAGCCGGGGATCCAGATCAAAGGCGCTGGCAATGAAGGCGCCCAGGCTGTTCTGGAGTACGCACATCATAACGGCGATCCCTAAGAACAGCAGGACCTGGAGCCCGCCCTTTTTCAGAAGGCGGAAGCAGGCTGTAAAGCCCACGCTGCAGAAAAATACGACCATAAAAAAGGTCTGGAGCGTGGAGTCAAAGGAGATCTCCAGGATACCGGCCTGGCGCAGGGCCAGGTGGGCCAGGGCAAAAACAACGCCGCCGGCAACAGGCTCCGGGATACAGTAGCGTCTGAGCAGATCCAAATTTCTCACAAGAAAACGGCCCAAAAGCAGCACAAGGGCCGCCACAGCAGCAGCCTGGTACATGTCAAGCTGGATCGCATACATCATTTTATATTACCTCCATTCCTTATTGTACGGATTCTCTGGATATAACTATAAGAAGCCCCCTTCAAAAAAATACAAAAAAAATCAGAATGGAGATAAAAAAGATCAAATTTCCCGGTCAGCCTCCAGCATCAGGCCGTCAATGAATTTTTTGATGCTGACCTTTCCGCCGTCCGTCCGTTTTCCGCGGATGTAGTCCATTTCAGTACGGATCTCCTCAAAGGAAAACAGGGTGGAGGAGTAGGCGGTAAAGGTTTCGTTCATAAAGTCCTCGATGCCCATGTGGGCCACATTGGCCATTCCGGCAGCGATAGCCCGGCGGACCCGCTGCTCCATGTTTTTCGGAGAATCGCTGACGGCCTCGCACAGCTGGGCCACGCTCATCTGGGATACGGGGATCCGTTCCCGGTGGAGATAATCGCAGATCTTCAGGATATCAGAGCAGCCCTTTTCCCCGGACATGCCGATCCGGTTTAAGATATATCGGAGCTTTTTGGAGTAGGAAGAGGATTCCCGGCTGTTCTGGGGCTTCTGACCGATCTCGTTCATGAACATATGGCGGATATTGTCCAGGGTCCGCTCGTTCTGGATCTGCTTCGCCACATTTTTAAGGACCGACGTTACCTCGATCAGGTTAATGGGTTTACTGATGAAGAAATCCACGCCGGCGGTATAAGCCTTGCTGATCAGCTCCTTGGCGGAAACCTGGGAGATCATGATGCATTTGATGGTGGCGTTGAAGGAGCGCAGCTCGCGGACGAATTCCACCCCGTCCATGACCGGCATAAAAAAGTCCACCAGGACCACATCGGGCCTGGCCCGCAGGACCTCATGGACGTCGGCGGGCTCTCCGCCGCAGTCGCCGCAGATCTCGCCAAGATCTCCGGACTCCACGATATCCTCCAGGATATGAATGACAGAAATATCATCTTCGACAATATAGATACGCATCAGTTTACCTCCTCCAGGGCTCCGGCCGGAATCCGGATCAGAAACCGGGTCCCCCGGCCCGGCTCGGATTCCACCGAAATGGTTCCGCTGAATTTTTCCTCCACGGTGGCCTTTACGCCGTAAAGTCCCACTCCGCGGAAGATGTTTCCTGTTTTATAATCAAATTTGGTGGAGTAGCCCATTTTAAAGATATTGGGCAGATGGCGGGCGGAGATCCCGGGCCCGTCGTCGGAAACGGAAAATTCATACTGCCCGTCTTTTAAATGCTCCACAATCTGGATGGTCCCCCGTCTGGCTCCGGCTTCAATGGCTTCGATGGCGTTATTGACCAGATTTTTCAATACAGCCATCAGCTCATAGTGCTCTCTGGTGATGAAGTTGTCAGAGCACTGGAAAACCAGACGGATATGGACGGGCCTGGTTTCCAGGATGTGATAGGTGGTGGCCTCCAGGATCTGGAGAAGGTCCTGGAAGCTCATCTGCTTTTCGTCGTATTCCTCGGAGATCTCCTGCTCGATGCCCTGAATGATGCGGATATAGTCCTTTTTGATCTCATGGACGTCCCGGGCAATGGACAGGGACATTTTTTCATGTCGTCGGGCACGTCCATGGCCGACAGCCGCTCATAAAGCCGGTATGCGTTGCTCATGACAGATTCGATCTCTTCGGAGTTTTTCTTCATAAAATAGATCTCATTTTTCAGCCCTGTGGTCATAAGAAACAGCCGCCGGTAACGGTTTTCATGCTCCTCCTTTTTTAACAGGGTCCGGTACTGGCTCTCCGCCGCCAGGAACAGACAGGCAAGCAGGGTACGGAAAGCGGCCACCAGGATCAGATATCCGGCCATGGAGGGGGAAAGGGTCCCGGAGCGGCCGCTTTCAAAGATACAGACCTCCAGCAGATTGGACAGCAGGTCGCAGATGAACACCGACGGGAACAGCCGCCGGTAGGAGACAGTGGGCTTGCTGGGGACAAGGACAGAAAAAAGCAGTCCATAGCAGAGATAGAAGATAGAGTTGGTGGCCAGCTGTCCCGCCGTTTCCGGGGAGGAGGAGAGGCCGCTGGCTGCCAGAAAGAGGCGGAAAAGGAATACCACCGCCGCCGTTGTCACCGTGATCCGGATCGTAGAGATGCTTTTTCCGATGGTCATAAGGAGAATCGGGAGAAGGATCACAGCAGGGGAGATCCGGAAGCCGGATACAAATACGTTCCAGTAAAGCTGGGACGCCAGGGCCACGATGGTCCCGGTCAGAAGACTGCGTTTCCATTCATTCATGCATTTTTCCCCCTTGTTTTTCTCATCCTTCAATGTCATGATACGTTAAGAAAAGTCAAAAGTCAATGAACCCGGCTTAAGAATCTTTTGCGGGAACTGGGAAAAATGTACGAAAATAAAGCCGGAATCTTTATTTTTTTGTTGTAAGAAACGATGGATTCGATTATAATGGAAGCATAAAACGCAATCACTATATCGTGTTTAAGAAAGAGGAGGTTATTGGGACATGAAACCATATCGTGAAATGTCAAAAGAGGAGCTTGCTTCCTTAAAGGAGCAGCTTACTGCTGTTTACAAAGAGTATCAGGGGAAAAATTTAAGCCTTAATATGGCCCGCGGAAAGCCAAGCCCGGACCAGTTAGATCTGTCTCTTCCGATGCTGGATGTTTTAAACAGCAAGAGCGATTTCATGACCGCTGACGGCGATGTGAGAAACTACGGTGTTCTGACCGGTATCCAGGAAGCAAAGGAATTAATGGGCGGAATGATGGATGCTCCCGCTGAGAACGTGATCATGTACGGAAGCGCCAGCCTTACTTTAATGTACGATACCGTATCCCGTTCCTATACCCACGGCGTAATGGGAAATACGCCCTGGTGCAAGCTGGACAAGGTGAAATTCCTCTGCCCGGTTCCCGGCTATGACAGACACTTTGCCATTACCCAGTTCTTCGGCATCGAAATGATCAATATCCCGCTCCATGAGGACGGCCCGGATATGGATCTGGTAGAGCAGTATGTAAACAATGATGAGGCTGTAAAGGGTATCTGGTGCGTGCCGCTTTACTCAAACCCGTCCGGCCAGTGCTACTCTGACGAGGTCGTAAAACGCTTTGCAAACTTAAAGCCGGCTGCAAAGGATTTCCGTATTTACTGGGATAATGCTTACTGTGTACATCACCTGTATCCGGATCATCCGTGCCACGTTCTGGATATCCTTTCCGAGTGTGAAAAGGCTGGAAACCCGGATATGGTATATAAATTCGGCTCCACCGCAAAGGTTACCTTCCCGGGCGCCGGAATTTCTGCCATCGCTACCTCCAAGGCCAACATCGAGGATATCAAGAAGCAGATGAATAACCAGCTGATCAGCCACGATAAGATCAACCAGCTCCGTCATGTACGTTTCTTCAAGAACTTAGACGGCATCAAGGCCCATATGGCGAAGCACGCCGAGCTCCTTCGTCCCAGATTCGAGGCTGTGGACGAGATCTTAAACAGAGAGCTGGCAGGCCTTGAGATCGGTCAGTGGACCAAGCCCCAGGGCGGATACTTCGTATCCTTCGACGCTTTAGACGGCTGCGCCAAAGCGATCGTTGCAAAGTGTAAAGAGGCAGGCGTTGTGATGACAGGTGCAGGCGCAACCTTCCCGTATGGCAAGGATCCCCACGACTCCAACATCCGTATCGCTCCGTCCTTCCCGTCCTTAGAGGACTTAAAGCTGGCTGCAGAGATCTTCTGCGTATGCGTGAAGTTAGTGAGCATCGACAAATTACTGGAGGCGTAAGCGTCAGCACGCTGGATAAAATTTCATATTTTTCTTCTTTTTGGGACTGGGCCTTAGATTTTGGGCCCAGTCCCTTTACTTTTTGGCCGGGCTATAATAAAATGAGGGAAGATTTTTGAAGACAAGATCCAAGATATGGGAGAAGAAAATGAAACATATAAAGAAAGAATCGGATGGAACGGCCGGAAGCCGGAATCATGGGACCGTCCGGGAGGGAGCGGCGTATCTGGTCTTTGGAGTCCTTACGACCCTCATTGACTATGTGATCTCCAACGGCCTGTTTTATCTGGCTCATATGGACCCGGTGCCTGCCCAGTCCATTGCCTGGGCGGCGGCAGTGCTCTTTGCCTTTGTGACCAATAAGTGGTGGGTGTTTGGAAGCCATACCCTGGAGCCCAGGGCCGTATGGGGGGAATTTACCTCCTTCGTCCTGTGCCGGATCGCCACCTTTTTATTTAATCTGGCCGCCATTTTTATCATGGTGGACCTTCTGAAAATGGAATTTTTCATCTGCAAGCTGGCCATTTCCGTGGTGGTGGTGGTTTTAAACTACGTGCTCAGCAAGCTGGTGATCTTTACCCATAAAAATTAACGGACAGAAAAAGGAGTGCCTGGAGTCATGGAACCAAACAGCAGAAAAAGATCGACCCTGATCCGGCCGGGAGACGGGCTGGTCATTGCATTTTTTGTTCCGGTGGTCATTATGATCATCATTTTTATCCAGAGAGGGATCTTCCCCTTTGGTGAGGAGAGCTTTTTACGGACGGACATGTACCATCAGTATGCGCCGTTCTTCTCGGAATTCCAGCATAAGCTGCGGACCGGAGGCAGTCTTCTGTACAGCTGGGATGTGGGGATGGGAGTCAATTTTGCGGCCCTTTATGCCTATTACCTGGCCAGTCCCTTAAACTGGCTGGTGATCCTGTGCCCCAAGGCGTATATCATCGAGTTTATGACCGGTATGATCGTTGTGAAGATCGGTCTTTCGGGCCTGAGCTTCGCCTGGTATCTGAGAAAGCACTGCCATACAGAAACGGCTGCGGTTGGATATTTCGGGATCTTTTATGCCCTTTCCGGCTATATGGCTGCGTACAGCTGGAATATCATGTGGCTGGACTGCATCATCCTGTTCCCGCTGATCGTTCTGGGACTGGAGCGGCTGGTGAAGGACGGGAATGGATTTTTCTACTGCATCACACTGGGGCTTTCCATCCTTTCCAACTATTATATTTCCATCATGACCTGCCTGTTCATGGTGCTGTATTTTATTGCCCTTCTGATCCTGGAGAAGCCAGGGCCCATAAAAAAATATGTGATGGCCTGCGTCCGGTTTGGGCTATTTTCCCTGATCGCCGGAGGGCTGGCGGCCCTTGTTCTTCTGCCGGAGGTGGCCGTTTTAAAGAGCACGGCTTCGGGAAATATGAATTTTCCAAAGACCCTTACGTCCTATTTCCCGATCTTTGACATGCTGGCCCGTCACATCGGCAATGTGGAGACGGAGACGGGACTGGACCACTGGCCCAATATTTACTGCGGCGTGGCGGTATTTTTATTCTTCCTGCTGTACCTGGCGTGCAAAAAGATCTCCGCAAAGGAAAAAAGCGTTTACTGCGGCCTGCTGCTGCTCTTTTTTGCCAGCTTCTCTGTGAACGCCCTGAATTTTATCTGGCACGGGCTCCACTATCCCAACAGCCTCCCCTGCCGCCAGTCGTTTATTTATATTTTCCTCATGCTGTTTGTCTGCTTCCGGGCGTTCCAGTATTTGCGGGATATTCCCAGGCGCCATGTTGCCGCGGCGTTCTGGGGAAGCGTCTGCTTTGTGATCCTGGCGGAGAAGCTGGTGGAGCAGGAGCATTTCCACTTTGCTGTATATTACGTGGCCATCCTCTTCCTGGCGGCCTATACAGGACTCATATATTTATATAAGAAGAGAAGAAGAGAACTGGCGGCGTTTCTGGCTCTGGCCCTGGTGGCTGTGGAGGCGGCTGTCAATACCACAGTCACCAGCGTCACCACCACCAGCCGGGAGGCTTACACCAGGGATAATAAAGAGGTGCAGGCTCTGATGGAGAAGCTGGAGCCGGCGGAGGACTTTTACCGGGTGGAGAAAAAAACGAGAAAGACAAAAAATGACGGAGCATGGATGAATTTTCCGTCAGTATCCCTGTTTTCGTCCACTGCAAACGCAGATCTGACGAAGTTTTTCAAGCGCATGGGCTGCGAGGCCTCCACCAATGCATACAGCATCACTGGGAGCACCCCCCTGGTGGACAGCCTGCTGTCGGTCCGCTATGCCCTGTGTTCGGAATATATTCCCAATACGGACCTGGTCAATTACATCCAGGAGAGCGGAGGGACCTACCTGTATGAGAATCTGTATACCCTGCCCCTGGGCTTTGTCCTTCCTTACGATCTGGCGGACAACTGGCAGTATCAGATGGAGAATCCGGCGGAGGTGCAGAATGATCTGTGCCTGCTTTTGGGAACCGACGATGTCCTGGTGCCGGTGGAGACAGAGGTTTCCGGATCCGGGTGTACCTTCACCGCTGATATGGCCGGGGAATATTATGTATATATCCAGAATAAAAAGGTAAAGAATGTCAAGGCCTCCCTGCCATCGGGAGAAAAGAATTTCAGCAATGTGGACCGGGGATACCTGCTGGAAATGGGAAATCTTTCTGAGGGGAGCCGGATCACCCTGACGCCGGGAGAGTCCGGGGAGACTCTTACGGCAGCTGTTTACCGCTTCTCTCCCAGGGCCATGATCCAGGTTTATGACCGCCTGTCCCAGTCGCCGCTCCACCTGGATGACTGGAGGGACACGAAGCTTACAGGAACGGTAACTGCCGCAGAATCCGGTACTTTGTTCCTTTCCATCCCCTATGATGAGGGCTGGACCATCACCATCGACGGTCAGCCGGCGGAGGGGGAAAAGATCCTGGAGGCATTCCTGTCTGTTCCGGTGGAAGCGGGGACCCATGAGATCTCCTTAACCTACATGCCAGGAGGCTTTATTCCGGGAGTGGTCATTTCCGGGAGCTCCCTGGCAGTCCTGGCTCTCCTGTGGCTTGTAAAACGCCGCCGCTCTGGCCGCGCCGGGGCGTAGGATCGTCCCGGAGAGCCTCTGCTCCATACGGAAAAAACCGCCGCATACCAGATACGCGGCGGTTTTTTTCAGTATTAATATCAATATGGAAAGGGGAAGGAAGGCCCCTGAATCCCGTATTTAATCGTTGGGCTCACAGTTTTCCCAAAGCTCGTTCAGTTCCGTGGTCATATCGATCCCTCCTTAGAATCAAGACATTCATTCCTGGGAAGCGGTGGATCCGAAGCCGCGTTCCCGTTGCTTTTTCTCATGGGCATACTATAACACTCCCGGCTTTCGTTGTAAAATGTTTAATTTTTTGATATAATGTTAATAACTATTAACATTTTAGGCAGGGGGGCCGTATATGACATTCCTGGAGATCGAAGCATTTTTAAAGATAACAGAAACGGGCAGCTTTTCTGCTGCCGCCGAGGCCCTTTATGTGACCCAGCCGGCTCTGGGGCGCAGGATCCGCGCCATGGAGGAGGAGCTGGGATATCCTCTTTTTGTCCGCGGGAAGGGCCTTAGAAAGGTGGAGCTGACCCGTCAGGGCCACGCCTTCATCGGGATCGCCCACCGGTGGCAGGCCCTGTGGAACGAGACCCGGGAGGCGGCGCTTTTAGCGCCGTCCAGAAACTTTTATGTGGCCAGCGTGGGGAGCCTGCTGGCGTTCATGCTTCCCACCGTGTTCCGCACCTTTATGAAGGAGAATCCGGAATGCAGCCTCCACGTATCGACCCTTCACTCCAGCGAGGCTTATTCCTATGTGGGCAACCGGTCCGTGGACATAGCCTTTATCACAGATCCCATTTATTCTTCTTCAGTCGGAACCCATATCCTTTTTAAGGAGAAGCTCTGCCTGGTGGCGGGAAAGGAGCTGAACCTGCCGGAGCATGTGAGGATCCGGGAGCTGGATCCGCAGCTGGAGATCCGCACCATGTGGGACCGGAATTTTGAAGCTTGGCACAGCTATTTTTTTGGAGATAAAGCCATTCCCAGGATGTATCTGGACGAGATGGGATTTCTTCAGTACTTTACCCAGAGCGGAGATAACTGGGCGTTTCTTCCCATCTCCATCGCCAGAACGGTCTTAAGGGATGCGCCGGTGTCCATCCATACCCTGGATGTGGAGCCTCCAAGCCGGACCCTTTATTACCTGGACCGGCTGGATGACAGCTCACCGTACCAGGAGCACCTTTTAAGGCTCTGCAGACAGAAGCTGTCCCAGGAAGAGGGGATCCGGGTGGAGGAGGAATAAAAAAGAAAGACGGAGCAGAAAAAAATGGCCGCCCTGGAAGCTGGAACAGCTCCCGGGACGGCCACTGAAATTTTATGAGGTTCAGGATGGATGCAGCGTTTCTGGTCCTTACCGTTTATTGCTGCGTCTCCAGATGTGCATTTTTTCCGCCTCGGCAATGAGCTCGTCGCGGAACTGGGGATGGGCGATGGAGATGATGGCTTCAGCCCTCTGCCAGGTGGACAGGCCCTTTAAGTTCACCATGCCGTACTCCGTTACCAGGTGATGGGTATTGGCACGGGTGTCTGTAACGATGGAGCCCGGATTTAAGGTGGGAAGGATCCTGGATTTTAACTGGCCGTCTTTTGTCTTAAAGGTGGAGGAGCAGCAGATGAAGCTCTTTCCGCCCTTGGAAAGGTATGCGCCCAGAACGAAATCCAGCTGTCCGCCGGCGCCGCTGATGTGCTTGATCCCTGCGGATTCGGCATTTACCTGTCCGAACAGATCCAGGTCCACGGCATTGTTGATGGACATGAAGTTATCCAGGGCAGAGATGGTGCGGATGTCGTTGGTGTAGCTTACGGGAGCAGACATACATTCCGGATTCCGGTTCAGATAGTCGTACAGCTTTTTCGTACCTGCGCCGAAGCCGTAGACCTGGCGGCCTTTATCGATATTTTTCTTTGCGCCGGTGATCTTTCCGGCCATGGCGATATCGACGAAGGCATCCACATACATTTCTGTATGGACGCCCAGATCCTTTAAGTCAGATTTTGCGATCAGGGAGCCAACGGCGTTGGGCATTCCGCCGATGCCTAACTGTAAGCAGGCGCCGTCGGGGATCTCGTTTACGATCAGCTTTGCCACGGCCTCGTCCACCTCTGTGGCGGGGGCTCCGGCCATTTCCGGGATAGAAGGATTATCGCCCTCTACGATCATATCTACTTTGGAGATGTGGATGCCTTCTTCAGTTCCGCCGTAGCAGACCGGCATATTTTCATTGACCTCCACGATCACGGTCCTGGAAGTCTCGCAGACAGCAGCCAGGTGGGATGCGTTGGGGCCGAAGTTAAAGAAGCCGTGCTCGTCCATGGGGGCTGCCTGGAAGATGGCCACATCCGGACGGTTTTCTTCGGACATATCCCGGTAGAAGCGGGGCAGCTCCGAATAGCGCATGGGGCCGTAGAAGGCAAAGCCCTGGGCAATGGCTTTTCTCTCGATGCCGCTCATATGCCAGGAGTTCCAGGTGAAGTGGTCAGCCGGGTTTTCGATCTTGAAGATCTCGGGGACCCACATGAGGATGCCGCCGCGGAAGTTGACGTTATAAAGCTCCGGAAGCCTTTTGGCGATCTCCGCATCCACAGCCACCGGAGTGCTGGTAGTCCAGGCGTAATCGACCCAGTCGCCGGATTTTACGGTTTTTGCCGCTTCGCTGGCGGACACAAGCTTGTCCTGATACATTTTTCTGATATCCATGGTTTAGGACCTCATTTCTAAGATATTCTTTCACTGTCCGGAGCCAGAAACCCGGGCAGAATTTTTATTCATTTTTCATTTTAGCATTTTCTAAATGGACGGTCAATAATTTCACGAAATTATAAAAAAAGAAGGCTGAATGTTTATAAAAAATACATGAAAAACCATGCTTGTTATTTGACAGGCCAATTATTTGGTGATATGATTATAATACATCATATTGTCGGAGGATACGGGCTTTTTCCGGCCTCCGGCGATGGTATAATGAGGAGGAAAATCATATGGCAAAGAAAATCGTACTGGCAGGTGCATGCCGTACAGCCATCGGCACAATGGGAGGCGCTTTAAGCACCGTACCGGCGGCTGATCTGGGCGCGGTTGTGATCAGGGAGGCCTTAAAGAGAGCCGGCGTGGCTCCCGACCAGGTGGACCAGGTCTACATGGGCTGTGTGATCCAGGCCGGACAGGGACAGAACGTGGCCCGTCAGGCTTCCATCAATGCAGGACTTCCCATCGAGGTTCCGGCAGTTACCATTAACGTGGTATGCGGCTCTGGCTTACAGAGCGTCAACATGGCAGCCCAGATGATCGAGGCAGGCGATGCAGATATCGTCGTTGCCGGCGGCTGCGAGAACATGTCCCTGGCTCCCTATGCGATGATGAAGGGCCGCTACGGCTACCGCATGGGCAATGCCGAGCTGGTGGATACGATGGTAAACGACGCGTTATGGGATGCGTTCAACCACTACCACATGGGAATCACTGCCGAAAATATCTGCGACCAGTGGGGACTCACAAGAGAAGAACTGGACAAGTTCGCTATGGTGAGTCAGAACAAGTGCGAGGCTGCCCAGAAGGCAGGCGCATTTAAGGATGAGATCGTTCCGGTGGAGGTAAAAACAAAGAAAACCACCATCCTTGTAGATACGGACGAGGGCCCCAGAGCCGGCTCCAATATGGAGGCTCTTGGAAAGCTGCGTCCGGCGTTTAAGAAAGACGGTATGGTGACCGCAGGCAACGCCTCCGGCATCAACGACGGTGCAGCAGCTGTTGTAGTGATGAGCGAAGAGAAGGCGAAGGAGCTGGGCGTTACTCCCATGGCCACATGGGTAGCCGGAGCCCTTGCAGGCGTTGAGCCCCGTATCATGGGCATCGGTCCCGTGGCTGCCACGAAGAAGGTAATGGCAAAGGCTGGAATGGAGATCGGCGATTTTGACGTGATCGAGGCCAACGAGGCATTTGCCGCCCAGTCTGTGGCAGTAGGAAAAGAGCTTGGTTTTGATCTGGAAAAATTAAATCCCAACGGCGGAGCCATCGCCCTGGGCCATCCGGTGGGAGCGTCCGGCTGCCGTATCCTGGTGACCCTGCTCCACGAAATGCAGAAGATGGATGCAAAGACAGGTCTTGCAACGCTCTGCATCGGCGGCGGCATGGGCTGCGCCACCATCGTAAAAAGGGATTGATCTTAAACTGAGCAGGAGGCGACCGGAATGAGCTTTGTTACATACGAGCAGGACGGATATGTTGGCGTGATCACCATCAACCGCCCGGAAGCTTTGAATGCGTTAAATGTCCAGGTATTAAAGGACCTGGATGCTGTGATCGACAATATCAACCTGGATGAGACAAGGGCCGTCATCGTGACCGGAGCCGGGGAGAAGGCCTTTGTGGCCGGAGCCGACATTGCGGCCATGAGCACTATGACCGTAAAGGAAGGCCGTGAATTCGGAAAATTCGGAAACGATATCTTCAGGAAGCTGGAAACGCTTCCGATCCCCACCATTGCGGCTGTCAATGGATTTGCCCTTGGCGGCGGCAACGAGCTGGCCATGAGCTGTGACATCCGCTACTGCTCCGACAATGCAGTGTTCGGGCAGCCGGAGGTGGGCCTGGGGATCACCCCGGGCTTTGGAGGAACCCAGCGCCTTGTGAGAGTCGTTGGGACCGGAAAGGCAAAAGAAATGGTATTCACCGGCCAGAACATCAAAGCCGATGAAGCATACCGGATCGGCCTGGTAAACGGCGTATACCCCAGAGAGGAGCTGATGCCGGCAGTCATGAAGCTGGCACAGAAGATCGCGTCCAACGCGCCCATTGCCGTGAGAAACAGCAAGCGTGCGGTAACGGACGGGTTCCTCTCGGATCTGGACCATGCCATCGCCATAGAGGAGCAGTATTTCTCCGAGTGCTTCGAGACAGAGGACCAGAGAGAGGGAATGAAGGCTTTTCTTGAAAAACGGAAGGTTGAAAAATTCAACAACCGGTAATGGCGGGGGAGCTCCCCCATAAACGTAAGGAGGCAGAATCATGAAGGTTGGTGTGATTGGAGCCGGAACCATGGGTTCCGGAATCGCACAGGCATTTGCCCAGACAGAGGGCTATGAAGTAATGCTCTGCGATATCAATGAGACGTTTGCTGCAAATGGTAAAAATAAAATTGCAAAAGGGTTTGAAAAAAGGATCGCCAAGGGGAAGATGACCCAGGAGGACGCAGATAAGATCCTTGCAAAGATCACCACAGGTGTGAAGGATATCTGCGGAGACTGTGATCTGATCGTGGAGGCTGCCATTGAAAATATGGAGATCAAGAAGCAGACCTTCAGAGAGCTGGACGCGATCTGCAAGCCGGAGTGTATCTTCGCTACCAATACCTCTTCCCTGTCCATCACAGAGATCGGAGCAGGCATTAACCGCCATGTGGTGGGAATGCATTTCTTTAACCCGGCTCCGGTGATGAAGCTGGTGGAGGTCATTGCGGGACTGAATACGGCTCCCGAAGCAGTTGAGGCGGTAAAGAAGATTTCTGAGGAGATCGGAAAAACGCCGGTACAGGTGGAGGAGGCCGCCGGTTTTGTCGTAAACCGGATCCTGATCCCAATGATCAATGAGGCCATCGGTATTTATGCCGAAGGCGTTGCGTCTGTGGAGGGCATCGATACAGCCATGAAGCTGGGCGCAAACCATCCCATGGGCCCCCTGGCCCTGGGCGATCTGATCGGCCTGGACGTGGTCCTGGCCATCATGAACGTTCTGGAAACAGAAACAGGAGATCCCAAATACCGTCCCCATCCGCTTCTTAAGAAGATGGTGCGCGGAGGCCTTCTGGGACAGAAGACCGGCAAGGGATTTTATGACTATTCCCGCTAGGAATTACCGGGAAGGAAAACGGGTCCAGCCCGCGGGGATTCCCACGGGCCGGACTGTATGTCTGGGAACATAGAGAGGATGCCGCATCCACATTCTCTTATGTTATATATGATACAATTCACAAGGAGGAACTAAAAACATGGATTTTACATTAAGTAAAGAGCATGAGATGGCGAGAACATTATTCCATGATTTCGCTGAAAAAGAAGTTAAGCCTCTCGCTCAGGAAGTTGACGAGACAGAGCATTTCCCGAGAGAGACCGTTGAAAAAATGGCTAAGAACGGCTTCCTGGGAATTCCGGTTCCGAAGGAATACGGCGGACAGGGCTGCGACCCGCTCTGCTATGCAATGTGCGTAGAGGAGCTGTCCAAGGTATGCGGTACCACAGGCGTTATCGTTTCCGCACATACCTCTCTTTGCTGTGATCCGATCCAGACCTATGGTACAGAAGAGCAGAAGCAGAAATATCTGGTTCCGCTGGCAAAGGGCGAGAAGTTAGGCGCATTCGGCTTAACTGAGCCGGGCGCTGGTACAGACGCCCAGGGTCAGCAGACAAAGGCTGTTCTGGACGGCGACGAGTGGGTATTAAACGGCTCCAAGATCTTTATCACAAACGGTAAAGAGGCTGACGTTTATGTGATTATCGCCGTTACAGGCATGGTTGAGAAGAGAGGCAGAATGCAGAAGGAGATCTCCGCATTCCTGGTGGAAAAAGGAACTCCGGGCTTCAGCTTCGGTACAAAAGAGAAGAAGATGGGTATCAGAGGATCCGCTACATACGAGCTGATCTTTACAGACTGCCGCATTCCGAAGGAAAACATGTTAGGAAAGCAGGGCGAGGGCTTCAAGATCGCCATGCATACTCTTGACGGCGGACGTATCGGTATCGCTGCCCAGGCTCTTGGCCTTGCAGAGGGCGCTCTGGAGAGAACCATCGAGTATGTAAAGGAAAGAAAGCAGTTCGGCCGCGCAATCGGTCAGTTCCAGAATACACAGTTCCAGCTTGCTGATATGGCGACAAAGGTACAGGCCGCACAGTACATGGTATACCGCGCAGCCGTTGCAAAGGCAACACAGAAGACATATTCTGTTGAAGCAGCTATGGCAAAACTGTATGCAGCAGAGGTTGCTATGGAAGTAACAACCAAGGCTGTCCAGCTCCACGGTGGTTATGGCTACATCAGAGAGTACGACGTAGAGCGCATGATGCGCGATGCGAAGATCACAGAGATCTATGAGGGTACCAGCGAAGTTCAGAGAATGGTAATCTCCAGCGCTCTGTTAAAATAAGATCTGACAGCACGAAAAAAACCGGAAAATAAACGAATAATTAAGGAGTGAAATACAGTGAAAGTAGTTGTTTGTATTAAACAGGTGCCGGATACTAAGGGCGGCGTAAAGTTTAAACCAGATGGAACTCTTGACAGAGCAGCAATGCTCACAATCATGAACCCGGATGATAAGGCAGGTCTGGAGGCAGCTCTCCGCTTAAAGGACCAGTATGGTGCAGAGGTTACAGTTGTTACCATGGGTCTTCCGAAGGCTGAGGAGGTTCTTCGTGAGGCTATGGCTATGGGCGCTGATAACGGTATCCTCGTTACAGACCGTGTGCTCGGCGGTGCAGACACATGGGCCACATCCCAGACTCTTGCAGGCGCTTTAAGAAACCTGGATTACGATCTGATCATCACGGGCCGTCAGGCGATCGATGGAGATACCGCACAGGTTGGACCGCAGATCTCCGAGCATCTTGGGATCCCGGTAATCAGCTATGCACAGGAGATCCAGATTGACGGCGATTCTGTGATCGTAAAACGTCAGTATGATGACAGATATCATATGTTAAAAGCAAAGATGCCGTGTCTGATCACAGCACTTTCTGAATTAAATGAGCCGCGTTACATGACTCCGGGCGGAATCTTTGACGCATATAAGAAGGACATCACTGTATGGGGCAGAAACGACTTAAAGGACGTTCTGGACTCCAACCTGGGTCTGAAGGGATCCCCGACTCAGATCGCAAAGGCATCTGACAAGGTAAGAAAGGGCGCCGGTGAAAAGGTTGTTCTGGATCCGACAGCTTCTGTAAATTATATTGTGGACAAACTTACAGAGAAGCACGTGCTGTAAGATACAGCTACGTCAAAAAGCGAATTCATAGAATAAAGAAAGTGGTGAACAGTAATGAACTTGGAAGAATATAAGGGTGTATATGTCTTTGCGCAGCAGGTTGATAACGAAGTGAGCAGCATCGCTTTGGAGCTGATCGGCAAAGGTAAAGACTTAGCAAAAGATTTAAATACTACTGTAACAGCAGTTTTAGTAGGTTCCAACGTAATGGGACTGACTGAGATCCTTGGCGAGTACGGCGCTGACAGAGTCATCGTTGTAGATGATCCGGAATTAAAAGAGTACAGAACTGAGCCCTATACCCATGCTCTGTCCTCTGTGATCGAGAAGTACAAACCGGACGTATTCCTGATCGGTGCAACAGCCATCGGCCGTGACCTTGGTCCCCGTGTCTGCGCACGCATCCATACAGGTCTGACCGCTGACTGTACACAGCTGGATATCGGCGATTTCCCGCTGGTTCCCACACCGGGCAAGGAGCAGAAGCACAACCAGCTTCTTATGACCCGTCCGGCATTCGGCGGAAACACCATCGCAACCATCGCCTGCCCGGAATTCCGTCCGCAGATGGCAACCGTTCGTCCCGGTGTTATGCAGAAGCTTCCGCGTGAGGCTGGAAGAAAGGCCGAGATCGAAGAGTTCAATCCCGGATTTGTTCCCAACGAGAAATACGTTGAGATCATGGAAGTCGTTAAGGCTGTTTCCAACGTTGCCGATATCATGGATGCAAAGATCCTTGTTTCCGGCGGCCGCGGCGTAGGAAGCCCGGAGAACTTCAAGATCCTCGATGAGCTGGCTGAGGCCATCGGCGGCACCGTAAGCTGCTCCCGTGCAGTTGTAGACGCTGGCTGGAAGCCGAAGGATCTTCAGGTTGGACAGACTGGTAAGACTGTTCGTCCCCATGTTTACTTTGCCATCGGTATCTCCGGAGCCATCCAGCACGTGGCTGGTATGGAAGAGTCCGACATCATCATTGCCATCAACAAAGATGAGTCTGCTCCGATCTTCGACGTTGCCGATTACGGCGTAGTAGGCGACCTGAACAAGATCGTTCCGGTTCTTACCCAGAAGATCAAAGAAGCAAAAGCAGCAGCTGGCAAATAAGAGCGAAGCTGAAACATAAAATCTGATCAGAATAAACAACCACATGTGGAACGGAAGTACAATCATTAGAACGGGAATACATAAAAGAGGACGGAAAGACACTTAGCAGAACGGAAAAACATAAAAGAGGACGGAAGGACATTTAGCAGAACGGAAAAACATAAAAGAGGACGGAAGGACACTTAGCAAAACGGAAGAACATAAAAAAGAACGGAAGAACAACTTTTAGAACGGTATGACCATAAGAAGCCTGACCGTGTCCAGTGAACTGGCCGGGAGGGCTTCTTTTTTGTGGTGCGCCTGGCGGCGCACGTTTCTAACGGGTGAAAGTCCCGAATCCG
>OFOU01000421.1_pt1 | contig 36376 bp, 29 predicted proteins | sample 1542061 | NCBI WGS metagenome assembly OFOU01 (sample SAMN04209239, study PRJEB22552) | human gut metagenome | biome: gut; material: feces | host: Homo sapiens | place: USA: Oklahoma
GCCCCATTTTCGAGGCTCTTTTCTTTTCCTGTACGGGGGATTATGGAGCGGTTACCTTTTAACAATGTATAGGCAGACAAAAAACACAAAAATCATAGGAGGAAATGACAATGCACGTTTTAGTGAATCACCTTGTACGAATCCCTACTGTCGCACGGCAAACCACTTTTGATGAGGCTGATCGCGAGGACACCGCAGACGCCCTCCGCCGGTACGCGGAAGATCAGACGGAGTGCTTTTGTGACGACGCGTTTGACTGGCGCGAAACGGAAACTGCTGGAGGATGGGCAGACGAGTATCCCGAAAATGTCCTTTTCGCGGCGGACGCCCCTGAGGCGTTCACGAAAAGGCTGGTCGAAATCCGCAACCGGCAGAAAGAAACGATTAACAGTTATCTCCGTCAAGTCATAGAAAACTGCGGGACGACCAATCTTGCGGAAATCGTGGAGAAGTGCAAGGAATCTGACGGCGGTTTTATGGCAAGAGAGAATCTTTGTGGGCTTGCCAATGAGTTGGACGGACGCTTCACGTTTAACGGCGAGTTCTACAACTGCGAAGACGCAGAGGCCACCGTCACGGACGAGGTGCTTGAGGCAATCCGGCGCAACCCGGGAGAATGGGCAATCGTGCTGTTCGATCATCACTTTTGAGTGAGACAGCGCCGTAAGCCCCGGCCTTGGCTATGGGGCTAAGGCATCAAAGCAACAACAAGACAAGAAAAAAGGCCCCTCGACGAGGGGCCTTTTTCTTTTGCGCAGGGGAGAAGCATCACTTTTTGGATTCGCTCGGCGCAGCATTTTTACCGGCAGGGCTGTTCAGGGTGATCTCAAACGGGATGCGCCCCTCGCGGACGGCCTGCCGGAGAAAAATGTTGCACGCTCCGGACAGGCTCAGACCAAGTTCGTCGAACAGGGCTTTGGCCTGCGCTTTCAGCTCTGGGTCAATCGGGATGGTGAGGTTTGTAGGTGTAGAAGCCATCGTGCCAACTCCTTTCCGTGCTCTTTGGAAGATTGTACCACGAAAACAAGAATAATTCAATGTTTTTCACGCGATTTACACATGAATTACACGGAAAAATGTGAAGCGGCGCATTGGAGAGAGAAAACGCCTGTTTTTGTACTGCGCCAAGTGGGCGATACCGACGACGTGCTCGTATGCCCGGCCTAAGCAATGCTGGGAGGGGCGCGATACCAGTAGCCATTGTGCGTGTACGCGGCGCGATGCACCTGCAGGGGACGTGCACACGCTGTGTATCCTGCGCGTACCGGTATAGGCCACGCTGCAGTGGGCGCGGTCGGGCAGGGGACAGCCTCAAACGTCTTGAGGCGGGCAAACAGCACACACGCCGCCAGCCAAGAGAGGCTGGTACGCCAGACGACCCAATACAGCCTACGAGCAAAAGCATCTATTGCAAAAGACGGCGGACTACCACAAAGCCCAATACAGCCAAGGCTGCCCTCTTTTTCTCCGTCGCACGCGCGCAAAGACGCAGTGGAAATCAAGATCGGAAAACTCGCGCTGAACAGTTCCTAATTTCGTGCTTAGACATAGACTTGACCTTGATTTTCTCCGGAGATAGCTGTTCGGACCTCAATGACAGATTTCAAAAAAGATGATTGGCTTGTGAATTTACCGCTGTACGCAGTGGAACAAATTGCCTGGATGTAGTTCGTTGCCGAACCTCCCTCAGTGGCCGGTTTTCTCTATACCCGCAACCGGACTTTTGAGAAATCCGCCCTGCGGTTGCGGAAACTATCCCACACCCACACAGCCCCCAGCCCGTCCACCAGAAACCGGTGGCCGGGCTTTTTCTTTTGTGCACCAAAAATATAAGCGATTTACACCATAAAAACACATAAAAATCAGTGTAACCCTATTGACATTTGCTTGAATTTATGGTATAATCTGGTTACAAGAACAAGGAAAACAAGTTCTTGCAAACGGGTATAAGACACGATATAATATCGGATACGGCAAAATGCCGCATAGCGTTTTTAGGAGGAAACTTGCTATGACGAAGATGAAAAAGTTTTTGATGCTGCTGACCGTCGCCGCCATCGCGCTGGTATGCTTGACTGGGTGCAGCAGTGTGAACATCACGTCCATAGGTCTGCCGACGGATATGCAGCTTGAGAAGGGCGAGACGGCCCAGTTGGAGATCAGCTTCGGCGCCGACAAGGAAAACGCGAAAGCTGACGCCATCGCCAAGGCTGCCGAGGGGCTGGCGCTCGTGTGGGAGAGCGACAACGAGGACGTCGCCACCGTGGACGAAAACGGTTTGGTTGCGGCCGTTGGCGGCGGTGAGGCGAACATCACCGTCAGCATCAAGGACGCCAATATCCAGAGCGTGTGCAAGATCACTGTGGATGTGGCGCTGGAGGACATCGAGGCGCCGGAGGACATGGCGCTGGTTATCAACGGCGAGGATACCGCCAAGCTGGAGGTCAAGCTGTTGCCGGAGGACGCGACCGATGTCGAACTGGCCTTTGAGAGCAGCGATGAAAACGTGGCGACCGTGGACGCGGACGGCAAGGTTACTGCTGTGGCGAACGGCGAGTGCGTTGTTACGGTGAGCTGCGGCGACATCAAGGCCGAAACCGCCGTCAAGGTGGATACCGCGCCCGTGGAGCTGAAGGCCGAGGACATGGAAATTATGGCAGGTAAAACCGCGCAGGTGGATGTTGTGACCGAGGGCGAGGACATCACGGTGGGTATGGAGTACAGCTACACCAGTGGAGATGAGAAGATTGCCACCGTGGATGAGAACGGTGTCGTGACTGGTGTGGCTGCTGGTGAGACTACCATTACTGTGGAAAACGAGCTGGGGCAGGAGATAACCTGCAATGTGGTGGTGAAGGAAGCGCCGAAGCAGACCACGACCCGGCCGTTCGGCAATAACGGTAATACTGGTAACGCGGGCAATGGTGGTGCTGGAGCGACTGCGCCTACACAGCCCAGCGGTGGGAACGGCGGTGGTTCCACGCCTGCGTCGACTCCCGATCCGACTCCGGCTCCGCAGCCTGATCCTACGCCGGCGCCGGTGCCTGATCCCACTCCCGATGTGCCGCCTTCTGGCGGCGCGGCTGGTGGTTCGATTGGGGACATTATTCCCGGTGGGGGGACGAGTGAGGGGAATGGTGGAGATGCTACACCGGGAGATGAAATAATCCCCCCAGAACCCTAAATAACGCCGGAAAATGAACAGGGAGTTGGAATGGATATCGTTCCTTTACGACTTCTTTGAAATTTCCAAGACACGGAGCAATCTCAATGAAAGCTACGAATATGAAAACCATCCGATGGGGATACGCCGTTGATGATGTGCCTGCACGAAAAATGTGCTTGGTGGAACGAAGATGGCAAGAAATGTGCCGTACAGTCGTTGACGAGGAACGTGGGACTACTCTATTCGTGCCAGAAGACGTTGCGGTAAAATTATAGCAGATGGATTTGAAAAACATCTCCTCATGCGTTGCGCGAACCTCGGCCAACCGGCGGTTGCCCATCCTTTCGCGCAAAAAACGAGAAGGTTTGCCATCCAACCTTTCTACCGTACAATCTGTATCTTGCAGATTTGCTTGAAAGACTATCCTATTGCAGCAAATTACCGGCTTTGGTTCTGCAAAAGTTGTGCACATTTGCTGTCGCCCCTCACGCAGGGGCGTGAATTGAAACTTACCGTACCATTCACTGTTGATTTCAAGCATCCCGTCGCCCCTCACACAGGGGCGTGAATTGAAACAACTGTGACGCTTTCAACGCCGACCCGCAGCGGGTTGCCTCTCACGCAGGGGCATGAACCCCTACGCCCCGTACATTGCTGCTGCAGTGTGCGGGGCGCTTCTTCACTTGAAGAAACCGGCGTTTTGTGATAAAATATATACAGAAAAGTAAGGAGGGCGGTAGTTATGGGGCAGGAAACCTCACTTGCGCAGGGCATCCGTGTAATGGATGACAAGGCGAAGTATGACGCCGCCTGCAAACGGCTACTAAGCGAGAAAAGCATCTTGGCGTGGATCATGAAATGCTGTCTGGAGGAATACCAAAGCTGCACGATTGAGGAAATCGTGGGGAAGTACATTACGGGCACGCCGTCTGTCGGGCAAACCGCCGTGCTGCCGGACGAAACGAACGCCCCATCCCGTGTCCAAAGTGTCGGGCAGGAAGACACATCGCTGACTGAACACACCATCACCTATGACATTCGTTTCACTGCCTTGGCTCCGTCCGACGGCGAACCCATCCGCCTGATTATCAATGTGGAGGCGCAGGGCAGCAATACTCCCGGATACCCGCTGCTGAAACGGGCAATCTATTACTGCAGCCGGATGATTTCCGCACAGTACGGCACGGAGTTTACAAACGCTGACTATGATAAAATCAAAAAGGTTTACAGCATTTGGATCTGTCTTTCTCCAAAGAAAGAGCAGCAGAACACCATCACGCGCTACCGTATGTGCGAGGAGAATATGGCCGGCACTGTTCGGGCGGATAAGGCGGAGTATGATTTGCTCACCGTCATCATGCTGTGTCTGGGGGATGAAAGTGCTGAGAACTACGACGGCATCGTAAAGCTGTTGAGCGTGCTGCTGTCAGACAAGGTTGCGGTTGAGGAAAAGAAAAAGGTATTGGAGAAAGACTTTCACATCAATATGAGTCAGACCTTAGAAACGGAGGTAGGCAATATGTGCAATTTAAGCGAACTGGTAGAAAAACGCGGTGAGGCACGCGGTGAGGCACGCGGTGAGGCACGCGGTGAGACGCGAGCCTTAACAGAGAGCATTCGCAACCTGATGACAAACCTGAAACTGTCTCCGGATGAGGCGATGAAAGCGCTCAGTATCCCGGACGCAGAACGTGCGAAATACAAGGAACTGTTGAAAAAGTAAGCAACGCGAACCCCCTCTTGCTGCATTACGCAGTGGGAGGGGATTTTTTGTGCCCAATTTACTGCGCTGCCCCTTGCAATGCTGTGCAAAGCTCATAGAATTAGAGGAAAGAAATATCCACAAGGCATCCGGCAGTGGATTCGTGTATCATTCACAAAGAGTGCCCTATTGGACACATCACGGATTCTTGCCGAATGCAAAAGGAAAGGAGCTATTGCTTTGAAGAAGATTAAGAGCAAACACCTTTGGCGGCGAGGGGCGACACTGCTGCTCGCCATGCTGATGTTGTTCACCTGCGTCGGCTCCGCGCTTCCCGCGTTTGCGGAGGAGGCGACGGGGAACACCGCAACCGTGGACAGCGGCGACCCTGTGCTGGCAGACAGTTCTGCTGGCGGGGACAGCACCGGCGACACAGACGCCGACCTGCCGGATGACACCCCGCAACGGCCGACGCTGCCCAGCGGGGAAGACATCAGCGAGGAGACACCGCCCGCTGACGAAAGCGACGGAGAAACAGTGCCGCCTGCGGATAGTGATTCGTCCGAGGAACCGGCGGCGCCGGATAGCGGCGACTCCATCCCCGATGAGTCGGAGAGCGAGCCGACGGAACAGCCCGGCGAGGGTGACGCTGACCTGCCCGAAGACGAGCAGCCCGGCGGCGAGGAACCCGATCCCGATGAGGATGAGGAGATTCCTGAAGACGAGCCGGAGGACGTGCCGTTTGAGGCGCTGGTGATTCTTGATCCGGAAAACGGCGCGACCGTGCAGGCCGAGGTTGGCGAAGAAGTCACCTTCAAGGCGCCTGTCAATCGTGAAGACGTTGCGGTCGCCTACCAGTGGCAGCGATTCCAAAAGCCCGCCCAAGGCAGCGCACATACCGAGGCACTGTACGACTACGCTGAGGGTGAAACCACGGAATACTGGTACGCGCTGGACGATATGCGCGAGGCCGAGGCGCTGGCGATGAACCCCGATATGCTCTGGCCGGGCATTGAGATGTACTATGCCACGGTTGCGGCGCTGGATGAGATCGGCGCGGACAGCAGCGATGTAAGCGTCGCGTGGCGCACCCCCAACTTTGCGTTGGAGGGCTATACCATCAGCGCGGCCGAGACTGAGGGCGGCATTGAAATCTATGCCGACAAGGACGATGAGCGCCACGTGGCTCGCTTGAACGAAAACAATGAGTGGGCGTTCGGCGCGGCCGAGGAAAAGCCGGCAACGACCGGCGTGTGGCTGAATATCGAGGGTGCCAATGGCCCAGAGTACACCTTTACGGTGACGGAGCGTGACTACGATGCTTCTTTCCGCTGCGAGGTGACTGTGCTGGATGAGGCGTATCTGGAACAATGCGCCGCGATTCTGGCCGAGCAGGGTGTCGAACTGACCGAGGAGCAGCGTACTGCAGAGCAAAAGCTGTACAGCGTCGTGATGAGCGTGGAGAGCGGCGAGAAAGAAGCACTGCCGGAAGACGAGACGATGACGTTCAGTGCTGCACGTTCCATGCTGCGGGCGGCAGCGAGCGGAAAACCGCATCTGTCCGCTGATGCGCAGTGGATCGAGGGGCTGGATGGCAGCTATCAATATATCACTAAAGACACCTATGATCGGGTTATGCAGTGGTATTACGAGAAAGAGATTTCTTGGACGGAAGTAAATAGATATTGGACCTCTATTGGCCCCAAGGGATGGAATGAATACTACACGGCCAATATTCTTGATAGTGACGGAAAAGCAACAGGAGCAACGCGCCTGTATCAAGGCTTCGATTTAACTGATGGCGCGCTTGAAACAAATTCTGAGTGGTACGGTAAAACTGTATATTTTCGTGTGCGCGGCTCTGGCGGCACCGGCACGGCTATCGACATCCCAGCCTACACCGAGTTGGCGACGGATGAGAATGGCGACTATATCGAGGCCGCCTCTGGCACGCGGTACAAGAGGGCGATTACCTTCCTGAATGCGTATGTGCCGGATGCTCAATCCATGTATAAGAGCTTCCTCAGCTATACCACCTCCGACGGCTGGTTGCTGGAACAGGACGACAACGGCAACCCGACGGGCGACACCAAGGATATGCACATCCAAACGTATATCGTGGATTGTGACAGCTTTAACGCGGACCCGCAGCGATATATGGTGGACGCCGAGGGCAACTATCGCGTTGACAGCGTGGGCTGGGGCGTGTGCTGCTATGAGGAACCGGATCTGTCCGGTAAAGCGTATTGGGTGCTCAAGGACTACCTTGCCAACGGCTACGGGTTTCTGGCTGGGCACGACACAATGTACGCCTATGCCGGGGCATACTATGATGCCTATGGCGCCGACCTCGATGAGAGCACCATTGACCCGAACGACGGCACCACATGGTATTACGCTATCAATAGCTGGCTGCCGTATGGCTACACCCGCGACGGCCGGCAGAGCAATACGCGCGGCGGCCACTTCTATATGAATCAGTTGATGGGCAGCAATAAGGGCAATGTGCTCTCCGGTACTGTCAAACCCTCTGATGCTGTCAGTGGCCTGCTTTCCATCGGCGGCTCGCACAGTATTTACGGGAAGAATATCATCTTCGGCGGCGAGGAGCTGCGCGTTAGGCAGTTTGGCTATACCGCCGCGCAGGCCGAGGCTAATGCCAAGTACCGCACGCCGACGAACTTCCCGTACTCGTTCGAGGCGAACCCGATTTTCCGGGCGAGTTTTACGCACACCAACCAGCAGGCCGCGTTCGGCCCGATTTGGATAGACTATACGGGCAACAATGAATATTGTGTAGCGGAGTATGGATACTACGACCATCCGCTGGTATGGAACGTGGACGGGAAGACCGGCACCAACAATTTCTACCTGTCCGGTACCGGCAACTTCCTGATGAATCAGATCGGCCATTTACCGAAAAACTCCGCTTCTACCGGTGAGAGCTTCCTGTTTACCAACTCCGTGTTCTTTATCTCCCAGCGCAAGCAGTGCGAGATCTGCGCGGCCAATCAGCACGGGCAGGAAACCGTGCATTTTGTGCGGCGTATCAATTCTGCCAACGCCGAGGCCGTTCTGAGCGCGCTGCAGGCCGGCGGCAGCTACTGGTATCCCATTGATGGATGCTACCAGCTTACGGAAGACCTGACGCTGCCGGAGGACTGGACGCCCATCAAGGGCTTTAAGGGCCACTGGAACAGCGACGTGTATACCGTGACGCTGAACTCCAAGGGCACCCCGCTACTGGATAACACCAGCACGGACGGTGAAAGCGGCTGGAACCTTGGCGTCAATCGGGCGAACGGAACGCAGAACGTGTTCAACTCTGCGATGACGCGCACGACCGGCGTGGCCCGCGTGTTGGGCGATCTGAATGACCTGTTCGGCACCGACATGAATTACGCCGGGTATACGGTAAAGATTCTCGGCAAGGATAATCCGTCGTATATGAGCGCAGGCGAGGTGTACGACTGTACCATCAACAGCGACTCCAAGTATGTCATCTCGAACCTGCCCTGCATTTTCGATACCACGACCCGCAACGGCGTACTGAAAGCCCGCGTGTATACGCCGGAGGGCCGGGAAGTCACGGAATATGGTGTGATCCGTGTGAATGTTGATCGGGATTTCTGGGACAACGACATGACGATCCCGCTGTATCTCGGCAACTTCACCGTTGAACCTGTGAGCGACGAACAAACCTATGAATCCGCGCAGGCGTTCTTCAGCGCGACTACCACGGCCAGCGAGAAACCCTCTCTGGTCGGATGGGAATACCGCAAGGATGAAAGCGACACATGGCAGGCGATCCCCGGCGACTGGGACGTGTCGTTGAGCAATGAGGAGCGCATCACCGCTGACGGCGATCATCTGCTCACGACCAAGCTGACCCTCAACAATGCCGACCCCGCGTGGGACGGCTATGAGTTCCGCGCAGTGTTCAGCAGCCCCAGCTTCGGGCAGTGGAACACCTACGAATACTGGCTGCAGGGGGCGGTAGCTTCCGGCACCGAGACGCCCGGCAGCGTGCATAAACCGGTCAACCGGCCGAATTTCACTGGTGAGCTGGCCGTGTATCTCTGGCCCGCCTATGCACAGCAGGGCGCAGACCAGACCACCTATGCCGGGGCAAAGGCCACTTTCTCGTCTTATGGCTATGCACTGGACGACGGGACGGCCATCACGGCCGAGTGGCAATATTCCACCGACGCGTTCGACCCGTACAACGGCGGCGCGTATCTGGAATGGCACGATGTCAAAGGCTCGACAGAGTGGGGCGGGCTGGAAGTAATCACCGTCAATGCCCCACAGCTGGAGTACCGGACGGGTATCGACCTCGCCCTGTCTGACACGAACCCACTGGCAAGCATTGAGACGTTCCATGAGAACGCGCAGTTCCACGGCGTCCAAACTTTCCTGACGGTTGATAAAGTGGACATCGCGCAACACGGCACACACTTCCGCGTAAAGTATACCGCCACCAGTTCTCACGGGACAATAATGGAGTGGTACAGCAATATCGCGGATGAAAAGTCCGGCGCGTGGACGACCGACACCGGGATGTTCGGCGGCGATGTCAGTCAGACCGTTACGAACAACAGCAACATCCTGAATGTAAAACTGCCGGAGCTGGAAATCGTTACTACGCCCAGCGCCTTGTGCGGCGGTGCGCCGTATATTGATACCATGACGCCGGATGAGTACGGCCAGATGCTGCTGCTGCCCGGTACGGCGGCGACCGTCGCTAACGGTACGGCAACCTACGAAGCCATTTTGTACTACAAGCCCGAAGAACTGGCGCCGACGCCCACATGGCAGTTTATGACCTATATGGATCACGCGCCGAAATTTTGGGCGGATGCAAATGGCAACCGTTCCAGTGTTGTGACGGCGAACGGCCTGACGGTCACAGTGACAAATACCGATCTTGGCGACGCCTTGTACCAAGGTGTGCCCGGATACAAAGCCATCAAGAGTGTGATGACGATTTCCAATGTGCCCGCCTCGATGTATAACCCGGAGACGCTTACCAAGTATTATTTCCGGTGCATCGGCGCCGCGACCTACACGACGGTCAAGGACACCTACTCTATGGCCCGTGTGGACAAGTGGGGCGGGTTGGTGATCGACTATGCTATCGACCTGCATCACAACGGCGTTGTCAATTACGGCAATACCAACATCATCAACGGCACAACGGTGACGGACGCGGCAGGTATCGTGCAGGCCACAACAGGCCGGCAGTCCTCGGTCTGGACATACCCGAAACTGAGCATCCATGTTCCCGCAGGACATCACATCAATACGGCCATCGTCTATTTTGACAGCAAGGTCGCACACAATGCCAACGACTATATCAGCTACAACGCGCCCGCGCTGAAGAGCCTCGGCATTACAGTGCAGGAGGCGGACGCCAACAAGCTGGTTCTGATTTCTACCACGAAGAACAAGGTGGAGTTGAACACATGGCAAACGGCGCTGCGCAATTACGTTTCGTTCACCACCTATGACAATGCTGATTTCACGGCAAGCAAGGTGGCGGCCGGTACGACGGGCGGCGCAAAGATCCGCTGGGTGGTTGATGAGCTGCGTTTGGCGGGTGTCCGCGTTGACCCGAACACGGGTAAGGCGTTTAAGGTTGTGAACGCCGGTAAGATCATCTCTTGGGATGAGGCGTTTTCGCTGGCCCGCGCCTACGACCCAGACATTGGGACGAACGGCCGGCTGGCAGAGATCACGAACGCTTCTGAAAACAGCCTGATTTACAATCTCAAGGGTGGCAACAACGGCGTGCGTGTGTGGCTGGGCGCGAACAGCACCAGCGGCAGGTGGCAATGGAAAACGAGCGGCGCAGGGGTGTCTTATACGCCGGGCGGCATCAGCGGGGACGGCTCGTATCTGGTGCAAAACTCCAACGGCAGCTGGAGCGGATTGAAAGCGTCGTATGACACTTCCCGTAATGTTACCATGACGAACATCGGTTGCGGGTGGAATTATGGTGACAGCATAACACTGGGCCGTGTAACTACCAGAACGTTCACAAAGACGGCCGGGCATAAGTATTATGTTCTGGCGGCCTTCGGTGACTATGGAGACTCCAACGGAGGCGGCCCGATCAGTTGCGATGACCCGTATTTTTACGCCAACTGTAACTGGGACGGCAGCTGGGACACCTGGCTGACCGGTATCGACGGAATTTACACTGCATCCAGCAGCGGAACAGCGACGGTAAAAATGTGGACGGACAGGTGCGGTACGCCGTTGTACAATAATGGCTATCAAGGCGGCGGCGCAGCACTGTACTATATGAACGTCTACGACCTGACGGCGGCGTTTGGCGCAGGCAAGGAACCGAGCGCGGCGCAGTGCAGCGAATGGTTCCGTGGCAGTACGAACGTGTACAGTATTGGGTATATCCCGTCGAAAACCGTAAAGGTCGGGGAGCAGGTCATCACCGATGTGCGCTACTATGCGGTCGAGTACAATCTTCCGTCTCTGGCTTTTGCCGTTACCGACCATTCCGCAGAGGATGAGACCTTCATCGGCACCAACGCGAAGTATACCCCGCAACCCGGCGACAAGACCGTGACCGCTATCATCAGCGGCAACAGCAAGGTCTACGATGGCACGCAGATTTCTCCCTCCGCTTTTACGGTTTACGGCGGCGAGGGCGCGAGTGAATCCCTGTTCAATATCACCTATACGGTGACGCAGGGCAGCTATGCAAACTACTCTCCGCAAATCGTGGACGGCGACCAATGGAGAGAAACCGGCGCAATTAATACGGCGCGTTACCACGTGGTAGCAGCACTGACGGACGCAGCAATCAAGGCAGGCTGGAAACTCTCTGACGACAGCGTGCTTGAGTGCGACCTCATCATCTATCAGCGTCCCATCAATGTGTACAGCTACCACAACAACCGTGTGTACGACCAGACCAGCGCCGGCATCATCAACAATATCCAGCCGGAGGCGCGTTCTGGTGACAGCGGCATCATTCCCGGCGACACGGTGCGATTCAATACCACTGCAGTCTATGGCAGCTATGTGGATAAGGACGGCAAGGCCGCGATCCACAACAGCGACACAAACAACGGCGGCAGCGAGTATACCATGTACCGCAACGCCAAGTTGAGCGACCTGTTCATCGTGCACAGCGAGGATTCCGACCCGCATCACAACTACCGGCTGGGCGCCGAGACCTATACCGGCGCCATCAACAAGCGCCCGGTGGTCGTGCACAGCCTCTATCTGGAGGAACCCGACCATCCGCGCAATGTCAAGACCTATGACAGCACCAATCAGGCGACTATTACGGATATTCTGATCGACAACGTGCTGCCCGGCGACGAAATTGGACTGAAGCAGCAGACGATGACCGGCACCTACGCGACCGCGCAGGCAGGGGAAACCCTGACCGCCGACGGCAAGACGCAGAAAGACCGGCTCAAGAAGCTGCAGGAGAACGTCATTACGGCGTCCACCAACGCGGAACTGACAGGGAACGACTTTGGAGACTATTTCATCGAGAGAGAGTCCTATTCCGGCGCCATCTGTCGTGAAGTGCTGGAGGTGCGCATCAAAAATCAGGTCAAGCTGTATGGCGAGGCCGACATTGAAACACCGTGGCACATCAACGCCTTTGACGCAAACAGCACATCCAACCCGGACGGCTGGCTGAGTATTACAGGGCTGAAAGGCGCCGATAAGATCGAGCTGAACGATAGTTTCTTCCGGCTGGGCGCGTTTGCTCCGGACGGCTCGACGATTGCCTTTGGCCCGCAGACCCCTGTTGGGCGGTATCCGGTCACGGAAACCGGCATTACGGAAACAAACCTGCCGGTGCTCAAAAACTATATCGTCGCCGTCTATGACGGGCAGTTGGAGATCGAACCGCGTGAAGTGGTCGTTACAGCCTCCGACGGCGACTGGTATGAGAAAGCCGAGGGTGTTCCCGAAGTCCATGCGACCTTTGAGGTGCAGAACGACGACAGGGAAACCTATCGGATGGTTGGCGCGGACAACACCAGCCGCTACGCAGATATGCGGCTGATGAACGACGACACGGTGGAGAGATTCATCCGTGCCACCGACGGGGCAACACCGGCGGCATCCTCGCTCACCGGCCAGCTGCGTACAATCCTCACCAACGAGGCACGCGAGTACGAGGAGGACGGTGTGAAATCCACCATGCTGCGCAACGGAAGCAATATCTGGTACGACACGGCGTGGTACGTTCACGCGCCCGCCCGGTATCTCGACCTTGAGGCGGAGTATACGCTCTACCCCTGCGAATGGTGCGAGCAGTACCACGGCTTTGCGATGGGCACAGATCACTGGCACATCACCGGGTATGAGACAAAGGTCAATCAGGACGCCGAAAAAGGCGATGTGCTCACGGTTGCGACCGTGGAAAATCTGCTGGGCGAGACGGTGCAGAACTACAAGCTGCGCTTTGTCAGCGGTACGCTGCGCGTGCATCCGAAGCTGCGTTTCCAGTTGAAAGCGACGGTGCCGATGTATGTGTGCATGTATGCCTACAACGGCGACGGCGAGGTGGTTGAACCGACCGAGTACGGTATCACCAACTACTCCAACGGCTCGATCCGCGTCACCGACATTAACGTGGACTCCACCGGCGGCGGGTTCCTGATCACCGACAAGGCCCCGCTCGACCTGCTGCGCGGTGAAATGAGCATGAATATGTTCGGCACGCAGCTTGTGCCCGGCGCCAACACCCCGGCAAACCCGGAACGCTGGATCGCCGCAGCGGATGCATCTGGGGGCGTAGATGGCGTGTTCCTGCACCTGCCGCTGGAATGCTATATCGCCAGCGGAAACGTCAACGATGAAACGGTGTGTACGCCCGTTGCCAAGGTGCAGTACACCATCGCAGAGTACGGCAAGACCGTGCCGGAGGTCGATGATGCGGAACTGCCCGAATATATCCACGGCGAACCCGTGACACCCTCTACGACAGGCTGATTTTTCCCGGAGCTTTCCATAGCTCGCTCCTTTCTCAACGGCGCCCCGCGCATGGCGAAAGCTGTGCGCGGGGCGCTTTTGGGTAGGGTGTGCGACCACTATAGCAGAAAGTGTTTGATAAAATATGATTTTATCGAGTATAAAAGATAAAATATAAAATCATGCATTGAATTTCATTTGTAAATGGTGTATACTATATGTACTATAGGAAAGGAGGCGCTATATGATAAAACGAGAAACGTATATGGAACGTATCCGTCCGTTTATCGGGAGCGACTTGATTAAAGTTATGACTGGTATTCGGCGCGCCGGAAAATCCGTTATGCTGGAGCTGATCCAAGCGGAATTGCTGGAATCAGGTGTAAGCAGCAATCAATTTATTACCATCAATTTTGAAGACATGCGATATGCAAATTTGTTAAATGCCGCAGATCTGCATACGGAAATTTTGAGGCGGGCCGACACGATCCAAGGCAAAGCATATCTGTTCTTTGATGAAATCCAAGAGGTACAGGGATGGGAAAAATGCGTCAATTCCCTCCGTGTTGCCTTAGACTGCGATATCTATATCACTGGTTCCAACGCAAAGCTGCTCTCAGGAGAATTGGCGACCTATTTGGGCGGACGGTATGTAGAATTTGTTATCTATCCGTTTTCTTTTGCAGAGTTTATAAACCTTTATCGGGAAACGGATGCCTCTGTATCTGTGCAGCAGAGTTTCCAAAGATATCTTCTGGCTGGCGGTATGCCATACCTTTCCAACATTCATTTTGCCGCAGAGCCTTCCAGACAATATCTTTTCGACCTGTTCAACTCCGTCCAACTCAAAGATATTGTGAAGCGCAACGGAATCAGGGATGTGGATTTGCTGGAAAGAATCATCGCCTATGTTATGGCGAATATCGGCACAACCTTTTCTGCGTCCTCACTTGTGAAGTTTTTCAAAAGTGAGCGCCGCTCCGTATCTGTAGATACGGTTCTCAATTATATCAAATATTGCTGTGACGCGTATTTGTTTTATCAGGTTAAACGAGAGGATTTACAGGGCAAGCAGATTCTTGCAACCAACGAAAAATATTATATTGCCGACCACGGAATCCGAGAGGCAGTATATGGGGGTAATCTGCAAAGCATTAACTTGATCCTCGAAAACATCGTTTATCTGGAGCTGCTACGTCGTGGCTATACCGTAACTGTCGGTAAGGTAGGAGACAGGGAGATAGATTTTGTTTGTGATAAGCAGGGAGAAAGACTCTATGTGCAAGTGGCATATCTTCTGGCGGACGAAAATACTATTAAACGCGAATTTGGCGTATACGATGCAATAAAAGATAACTTCCCAAAATATGTTGTCACAATGGATGAGCTTGACATGAGCCGGAACGGTATCAAACATCGGAATATCCGGGATTTTTTGACGGCAGAAAGCTGGGATTGACGGAATTTAGGAAGCGCCCCGCGCACAGCTTTTGCCATGCACGGGACGCTTTTGTCGTACAAAAAAGGCTTGACTGCCCACAAAAAGCGTTGCACAATAGACCACAAGGAGTGAGGCGTATGATTCTTTCCATCCAACTGACGAAAGAAGAAAAATTGGTCGCGGAAAATTATGCGAGGCGGCACTCGATGTCCTTGGAGAAAGCCTTTAGGGAGGCACTGTTTGAGCGAATCAAGGAAGAATGCGGTGCCGCTGCAGCGTTGGATGAGGCGCAGGCTCTCGCGGCTGCCATGGAGGATTTGGAAGCCGGGCGGACAGTGGATGGAGATACCGCAATTTCCAATGTAAGGAGAAAGTACGGTGTCTGATTAAAATTAAGCTTTGGCGACAATTAGAAAGCGCCCCGTGCATGGCGAAATGCTGTGTGCGGGGCGCTTTTTGCACGCGAAAAACTTTTCGGAAAAAGTGCAAAAAACATCTTGAGGTATTGTGCAAAGTCCTTAAACTATGAGGTAAGGATGAGATAAAGGTGGTGGTGCGCAATTCACAAATAGTGCCCAATAAGGCACACACCCGGCTAAATGGCTGCCGACGCGGGGGAGGGAACCTGCGGCGCGGCTGTTTAATAGAAACGACCGACCAACCAAACAAACATTACAATGGAGGTTAAGATGACAAAATTCAAGAAATTCCGCCGGATTCTGGCGGGCGTCCTGTGCTGCGCTATGGCTTTCAGCTGTATGAGCGTCGCAGCTTTTGCTATGGATGACATGACCGAACCGAACTCTGTCCTTGTGGAGGACAACCACGAGAGCGCCACTATGAACCCTGTGAAGACCGTCACTCCCATCGGCGGCAGCGCCTTCTACAAGATCGACGGTGACACCGTGATCTATGCCGACCGCGACGACGGCACCGGCTGGACCGCCGTGCCCTCTGCCTACATTCTGGGCAGCGAGTACAATGAGGGCAATATTGCCTACGGTATGTACGTCGTGAATACCGATGAAGTCCGTTTTGTAGCCATGAGCGATTGCCGCGATATGGGCGACGGCAGCTTCACCTTTATCCACGGCACCAAGGACAGCGCCGCTGTTTCCGAGGAAGTGGATACCGCCACCAACGATGATCCCACCATGTCCACGCAGTTTTTCGTGAACATCGAGAACGGCATCGACCCGGACGGCCCCCACAGCGAGGAGACCGTGATTCCCGGTACGGACGACCCCCGCGTGGAGTATGAGGTCACTGTTTCCAACAAGACCGCCTATCAGCTGAAGGCCACTGTGCCGATGCATGTCTGCATGTACGGTTTCCGTGGCGACGGCAGCATTGTGACTCCGACCAAGGACGCCTACCAGCTGAAGAACTACTCCACCATCAACGAGGGTTCCAAGGCTACCATCGTGGACATCACCAAGCTGACCCACTACGCCCGCATCTACGACGAGAACCATTCCGACGAGGAGCTGACCGCGATTGCCTTCAATACTAACGACGGTTCTTACCGCTACTGGTATGGCAAGAACCCCGACTTTTCCGATCTGGGCGCTGAGTGGGTCGTCAATATGGACGTTGCCGATGAGCACCTGAACGCTTCCGGCGAGGTCTACGCGATCTATATCGACGACGCGTGGGATTTCAAGGCCGCCGGCGTTCTGGACGGCGACTGCCTGCGTCAGACCGTGGATAAAATCGACCCGGCTCATCCCCTGAGCGAGAGTCTGGTCTACAAGGACGAGTACGACTTTGGCACTGCCTTCTCGGTCGGCGATTTCGTTGAGGGCGGCGAGGACAAGGGCCTGGCTCTGAAAGTCACCGGCCTGCAGGCCCAGCCCGCCACTTGGCGTCTGGTTCCCCTGAGCACCACTTCCATGAAGCGCGGCGAGCTGATGATGAGCCTTGCTCCTGAATCCGCGATCTCCAACGCTTCCGCCATTGACCTGTCCGCCTGCAGCGCCGAGACCGACATCACCGAGCGCGGCTGGTTCATGAGCGCCCCGGAGGTTGACGAGAACGGCATTGTGCAGCCCGATAAGGCTACCCTCCTGCCGATGACGACCTTTGCGCAGATGGCCGGCGGCAACGTCAACGACGCCGGCTGCAGCCCTGTCGTGAAAGTCACCTACACCGTTACCCCGATGTTCGACATCGACGACGGCCAGACCGAAACTGTCGGCGGGGATGCTGTTACCAGCAACCGCTAAAATTCTGCGCGGTATCGCGTAAAAAACGCCGCCCGCTGCCCGGATGCGTCCCTCAGCATCCGGCGCGGCGGGTGGTTGTCCTATATATAGAGAGCAAGCCTCCGCGCGGCATAGGACGGAAAACGGGCAGAACGCCCGGCTGATTGCTCTGTGAACACACAGAAACAGAATGGAAAGGAGCATCCAACAATGGACGAACAGACTACACCTCAGACACCGGAGAAACCGAAAAAAGAAAAGAAGGGAAAGAAGCGAACGCGCAGAATCATTCTGGTGATCGTTCTGCTGCTGCTCCTGCTGCTGGGCGGCATTTTCGCCTACCGGCACTTTGTCGGGGTACAACCCAACGACACCGTGCTGCTGGAAGAAAACATCAAGGCAAAGCTCGGACAGCTTGAGGACAAGAGCAACGAGGAAATTGAGGCGGCGCTGAATGAGGTCGTCGAGGAGGGGACGGTCTGCATCAGCATCAATATGAACCCGGTCTTTTCCAGCGGTAAGGCCGAGGGCACGTTGAAAATCGAGAACGGCCCCATGAACCTCTACAACCAACGTGTCGTCATCACGCTGGCGGAAACGGGCGAGGAAATTTACCACTCCGGGCTGATGCCGGTGGATTCCCATATCCAGACCGACAAGCTGGATGTGGAGCTGGAAGCCGGCGAGTACGATGCGATTGCCACGTTCCACGCCTATGACGTGGAAACCGACGCGGAAATCGGCGCGGCCATCGCGCAGATCCGTATCTCGGTGCTGTCCTGAAACGGCACGGGAAATAGAACAAGGAGGTATCTTGAGTCATGCCGAAAAAGACAAAACCTTTTGTACGCGCGCTGTGTGTGCTGCTCGCTCTTGTAGCGGCGCTGTCCCTCACGATGGTAACGGCGTTCGCCGAGGAGCTGCCGGTGGAGCGGGCAACGGAAAACTCCGCGACGGTATCCGATGAGGTGGACACAGCGGACAACAGCGATCCGCACATGGGCACCACTTACTATATGTATCTGGCGCCCGACATCGTGGCTACGAACCCACCCGACATGGGTGTGAGCGGCCCCAGCACGGATGCACTGATCCTGCTGGCCGTTGCGGTGGGCTGCGCGTATCTGTGTGTGTCTGCTTATGCACATGGCGGCAAAGACGAGCAGGCGGCCGACGCAGTGTAAAGGCCGTCGGTTTGCCAAAGTTTTGAGCGCACTGCTGCTGGTTGCGTTTCTCGCAATCAGCGGCTGTGCCGCCCGGCAACTGTATCAGGACTATCTCGTGCGTCACACACAGGCACAGCTGACGCAGCTGCACAGGGCGGTAAGCACGGAAACCGTGGAGGAACAGGTCAACAGTGATTGGTCGCGGGGTATGCTGGAACTGAATCCGGACTATGTGGGCTGGCTCACCGTTTACGGAACTGAGGTGGACGGCCCGGTCGTTCAGGGCGAGGACAACGACGAATACCTGCGCACCGATTTCTACGGCGATTATAGTATCGGCGGCGTCTTCTTCATGGATTGTCTTGTGGATCTGGAACAGGACGGCAACCTGATGATCTACGGCCATATGATGTACGACGAAACCATGTTCGGCCCACTGCGCAAGTACCGGGACGCTGCCTTTTTCAAGGAAAACAACGTCCTGCGCTGGGAAGACAGAAACGGCGAGCACTTCTACAAGTTTGTCGCCGGCCTAATACTGCCGGATACGGCGGACGACACCGAGTACATCGACTTCCGGCAATGGCTGAACGAGCAGGATGCTGAAACCACACAGCGGATGCTGGAAATCGTGGAGGAAAACGCATATATCTTTCAGCCGGACATCATGCGCGACGGCAGCGAAAAGTATCTATTCCTGATGACCTGCACCAACAACGGCGCGAACCGGCTTTTGCTGGTCGCCGAACGTATGGACTAAAGCGGCGGCGCTTCCCGATACCGGGGAGCGGCCGTTTTTTAGTACAAATCACGCAAAATGTACATTGAAAAAATTGGGAATTTATGGTATACTGAAAGCGATAAAGGTTCACTGAAAGCCGGCGCCTCGATGCGCGGGCTGATTTCATTGTACCGTTTCCAAAGAGTGTCGTATTGGACACATAGTGGGGAGAGACGCATGAGAATTATTTTGCGCGGGGTGCCGCCGAGCCTGAACGCGTTTGCGGGCAGGGAAAACACATGGGAGTACCGCAAGGCCAAAAAAGAATGGACAGAGGCGGTGCAGTGGATGTGCAAGACGATACCGCACGGGCCGCCGCCGGACAAGGCGATGGTGCGTATCGACTACTACTTTCCCGACAGGCGCCGGCACGATGCCGATAACTACTGCGGCAAGCTGCTGCTGGATGGCCTGACAAAGGCGGGCGTCATTGCAGACGACGATTTTGCGCACATCTCGCTTTCGGTGCATGGATATGTGGATAGGACAAATCCGCGCACGGAGATCACTGTGCTGGCGGAGGACGAATAACAGCGCTGACAGAGGCGCGCCGAATGCCTACGGGCAAGGAGGGAGAAATGCTACTGGGTCACAATGAACCGGTGTACAAGAACCTGTGTGAGACGCTGGAAAAGCACAAGAAAGCAATCGTTGTCACCTTCACGGGCGGCGGAAAATCGTTTCTTGCAAGCGAATATCTGGCGGAGAGTGGGCTGCACGCTCTGGTGGTCTGCCCAAAACGGACGATTTGCAGCCAGTGGGCAGCCTTGAACCAAAGCGTGGATACGATGACATACAGCGCTTTCGCGAAAGTACCGCTGGAAGATCTTCTCCGCTACGAGGCCGTCATTCTGGACGAGGCGCATCACTGCGGCAGCCGTGTTTGGGGCGCAAGAGCAAAAGAGCTGACGGAAAATACGGCCGGCGTTGTGATTGGTCTGACCGCTGACTCCGTTCGTTGGAGCGACGGCGGGAAGGATGTCGCGCAGGAGCTGTTCGATGGGCACATCGTGAAAGGCTATTCGCTGCAGGAGGCGATAGAGCAAAACATCGTGAGGCCGTTTTCGTATGTCTGCACGATTATCGGCTTTAACCGGATGATTCAGGAACGCGTCGAGCGGTTAAGCAACGGAAAGCTGGATGCCCGTCTGAGAGCGAAAGCAGAACATCTCATAGCCCGGCTGAAGCTGGATGCGGAGGCGGCCGCGTCGGTGACGGATGTGCTGCGGCAGTATATGCCCGCAAATCCAAAAGGGATCGTGTTCACCGACGATATTGCGGCGATTGAGGAGGCGCGCGGACTGATGAATGAGGCGTTCCCCGATATGTCGTGTTACACGATTCACTCAAAGCAGTCCAAAGAAAAGAATGAGGCGCAGTTGGCCGCATTTATGCAGGCACCGACCGCCTGTATCATCTCGGTAAATATGCTGGGCGAGGGCGTCCATGTGGACGGCGTTAATTTCATTGTGATGCTGCGCCGGACACAATCCCCGACTGTGTATTTTCAACAGATTGGGCGCTGCACGAAGGTTGGCAGCGACGGCGAACCTGTGATTTTTGATATTGTGGGCAACCGCTGCACGCTCCGCATGATCGAGGTGAAAAAAGCTGAATTTCTCGGCCTGTCCCGGCGGGATGGAGAGAAGAAAGGCGGGCAGTTTGTTCTCTCAAGCTATCTTGAAGATGGTTTGAGAGTGCTGGATGAGATTGACGAGCTGCTGAATCAGTGGCGGCCGTGGAGTGTTGAGGAGGATGAGATTATAAGAAAATTCTATCCCAGTGAGGGGCTGGAAACCTGTTCACGCCTATCGAACCGCACGAAAAATTCTGTTCGTGATCGAGCTTGTTTTTTGGGAATTGCCAGATCTAACTACTATTGGAAAAAAGAAGAGGATGACATTCTGCGAAAATATCACCCAAAAGAAGGCACAACCGTTTGCTCCCGTTTGCCTGGCCGAACAAGAAACGCCATCAAAGCAAGATTAGCCACCCTTGGAATTGTTGCGCCAAACAACCGTTGGACAAAAGAAGAAGACAATATCCTACAAGAATATTATCCAATAGAAGGCTTGGCTGCATGTTCTCGTTTGCCTGGCCGCACAAGAGCTGCCACCCAGCAGCGAGCTGTCAACCTTGGACTTACTATGTCTTCCCGATGGACAGAGGAAGAAGACAACATCTTACGAGAGCAGTATCCAATAGAAGGTATGGCTGTATGTTCTCGTTTGCCCGGCCGCTCAAGAAATTCCGTCATGCAGCGAGTTTTCCGCCTTAATCTTACCGTGTCTTCCCGATGGACAAAGGAAGAAGATGATATTCTGCGAACGCATTATCCGAAAGAAGGCGTGGCCGTCTGCTCGCGAATACCGGGCCGCACAAAAGAAGCAACCATGTCACGAGTCTCGCATCTTGGTATCGCTTCACGCCGCAGGCGGTGGACAAAGGGAGAAGATGACATTTTGAGAAAATATTATCCGATAGAGGGTACGGCTGTATATTCTCGTTTGCCTGGTCGCACAAGACATGGAATCCAAAAGAGAGTTGTTGCCCTCAGCCTTCATGCAGAAGAGGCACAAGCCACAAACAGATTGCCAAGTGGAGGAAAAAGAAGTGGATGAAAAAGGTGTCGCCGTACAGGGGATGTGCTGCGATTGTGCGCACGATGGAGCATCCTGCAAAAGCTGGGACGAAAATCCCGGCTGCCCATACTGGAAAGAATCTGGCGGCTGTTGGAAAGACTGGCGGCTCACGGATTCGGATATACAAAAGCAATAAAGGAGGAGCAATGTTGAAAAAACTCAAGTGTCTCTGGACGGTAAAGGAGCTGCGCGAAAAGCTCCTGTTTACCGTGATGATCCTGCTGATGTTCTGTGCCGGAAGCCGTCTTCCAGCGCCGTTCGTTGCACCCGGCGCGCTGGGTGTGCTGTTTTCTGGGGCGGACTTCCTGAGCTACCTGAATATGATGTCCGGCTCATCTTTAGCACAATGCACCGTGTTCTCGCTCGGTGTAGCGCCCGCCATCAACGCATCCATCATCATGCAGCTCTTGTGCGTCGCTATCCCAAAATGGGAAAGGTATGCAAAGGACGATGACGGGAAAAAGCGGATAGAGCGGTATACGCAGCTTTGCACGCTGATTCTGGCGGTGGTAATGGCCGTGGGGTACTACTTCATTGCCAGAAACTACGGGGCCGTCAAGTATACGGCGGGGTTTGCGGGCGTGTTGTGCGGCGTCATCGTGGTATCGGTCTTTGCGGCCGGGGCCATGACCGTGCAGTGGCTTGGGACGCTGATCGACGCGCGGGGAATCGGCAGCGGCCTGTCGATGCTGATTTTTGCCGGTATCGTCTCGCGGTGGTCCGGCACCGTTTCCGTAATCCGTCAAATCGCCGAAAGGGTGGCGGCGGGACAGTGGGGCTATATGGCCGTCGGCGTGTTTCTGCTGGCGTTTATGCTTGCCTCACTGCTGTATGCAGTGTGCCTGAACGCTGCGGAAAAGCGCATCCCGGTTCAGTATGCCGGCAAAAACGGAAATCGCGGCGCAGGTTCCTTTATCCCCGTGCGGCTCGTAACGGGCGGCGTGATGCCGGTGATCTTTGCGGGTTCGGTCTTGGGAATCCCGTCCATGATCTCGCTGTTTGTCAGCGGAGAAAAGCATCCGAGTCTGTACCGGGCGCTGACGGCGTTTGCGCGTGGCAACTGGCTGTACATCCTGCTCTATGCCGTGTTGATTTTCGCGTTTCATCGGTTTTATCTGGCAATTCAGTTTGATTCAACGGAGATCGCAACCAACCTGCGCAAACGCGGTGGCATGATACCGGGTGTCCGGCCGGGGAAACCAACAGCGGATTATCTGAATAGAGCCATCAAGGGAATGGCGGACTCCGGCTCGCTGGCGCTTGTGCTCGTGGCCTGCTTGCCGATGCTGCTCTCCAAGGCGTTCGGCATCTCGCTGCAGCTCGGCGGCACCAGCTTGCTGATCGTTGTCGGCGTTGCAATCGAACTGGCCGGGCAGGTGGATTCCCAGCTTACCATACGGCATCACGATGGATTCTTGGACTGAAAAGGAGGGATACCTGCATGGGCAGCATGTGCCACATCAAGAAAGATCCGAAGACATGGATGCAATGGCCGACAAGCTATCAGACCCGACCTGATTTGGGTGGTGAAGAACTTGTCCGGGTGCGCTACGGCACATGGGACGACGATCCCGGCGGCGCGTTCGATCTGGAAATGCTCATGCGGCGCGGCGTGTACGACAAGCTGTTGTCCAAGGTCTACACCGTTGCACCGGACAGCGATCAGAAACGTGGTCTGCGCGTGCTGGACGAAACCGGGAGGCTTGTCGAACCTCTCGCGGAGGATACGATCTATTGAAGGAGGCAAGAAAATAATAATGCAGATTTATGAAATCGTGTTGGGAGTCATCCTGTTTCTGATGGCGTCGGCCGTCATTCTTTGCATCACAGCGCAGGGGCGCTCCGAAAAAGCGGGCGTGTTCATGGGCGGTGCGCAGATGCGCGGCAAGCGTACAGAACCGGGAATGATGATGCGCACGCTGACAGCGGCGATGGTCTGCGCCGGCGGCGCGGTGATTCTGCTGCTGGACATTCTGGCAGCGCATATCTGAGAAAGGAGGCGTACAGAGTGAGTGCAACTGCAAAAAATCTGTGGGGGAAGACCAAAGGGTTGTTTAACCCGCCCGGCGTCATTTGGCCGACCCGCAATAAGGCGCTGCGGCAGACTGGCGTGGTGTTGGGTGTGGCGCTGGCGGTATCGCTGCTGATGCTGACCGGCGAGGCAGTCTGTGGGCTGCTGTTCGGATTGATTCTGTAATTTTACGAAAAAAGAAAGGTGGATTTTATTATGAAAAAGCATGTAAAGAGAGTTGCTGCCGTGGTTCTGGCGGCGTGCCTGTGTGTGACGGTGCTGGTGGGCTGCAAGGCCAAGACAGACCCTGACATTCAGGTGGAAAACCCCAGCGGAGTTGCGGCGGAGGACTTGACCCTGAGCGACGAGCAGATGGTGGGTGCGCTGACGGAGCTTGCACGGCGCACCGAAAACCAGATGCTTGCGGTTGATCCGCACGCCAAGGTGGAGTTCCGCGTCGCTGAGGACGGCAGCTGTGGTTTCTATGCCGCCGGCACCGAGGAAGACGGGACTGTGGTGGAAGAAATGGAAGAAATCAGCAAGGCAGATTCTGTAAAGGCTTTGTTTGACAGCTACTACGAGGCCGGCTTCTTTGATACTGAGGGAAATCTGCTGGGGTTCCCGGAGGAAGTGCCGGAGGACGAGTTGGCGCAGGAACAGCCCGACGCCGACGTGCAGGAAATCATCGACTCTGCGGAAATCGAGGGCGGCGATGGTGAGATTGCCGGATTCCCCGGTGAGGGACGCATCTCTGCGGACGAGGCGGCCGATGTCGCCGAGGACGATGAGACCGCTGCGGACAGCGCGGCGGTTGCCGGAGACAACGCTGCTGCTGAACCCGACTCTGAAAACAACTAATCGCGGCAGCAATGCGCTGCTGCGCGGCCCGGAAAACTCCGGGCATTGTCATCAGAAGTTACGGCGGCGTATGGGCGCAGGAGAAGGACGTCTACTTCACGCAGATGGCTTCTACCTACACGGCCAGTTACTTGCCGCGCTACCCGGAAAAATCACCGAATGACAGCAGCGTGACCTATAACCACATAAAGGACTTCTGGCAGTACAACGGGCCGGCAACCGAGAATATCAGACAATACCAAGGGAGGTAAGGCACAGAAAATATCAAAATAGCACATGTCTTACAGAAAAGGCGGTTCCGAAGGGGGCCGCTTTTTCTTTTCAAAATTTGAAAAAGGGGTGATAGCTACAAGGAGAATCCTGTTTTAGGAAGAAATGCAGTTCTCAGCGCATATCGTGTATAAAAGAAATCCAAATAAAGGAGTAAAGAGAATGCAGAAGCGCGAAATTGTGGTGTATTGTATCTATTTGGAAGAAGAAATCAGTTTTTGGAGTTTAATGGAAGAGTCGTTCCGCTTGTTCCTGCGCAGCACTATTGCAGAAGACGAGGCAAAGGTAGTATCATGTTTATGATGAGTGGTCGCTTGTTTCATGGAGGATTATCATGTATTTAGAAATAAGCAACCCAATGGATTATCATGTGGCATTGTATATTCGTTTGTCAAAGGAGGATGAAACTGAGGGGCCGTCGCAAAGTGTTACAAATCAAAAATCTCTCTTAAAAGAATTTGTTCAGCAGCACCATCTGTCAGTTTACGACATCTATGTGGACGATGGATGGAGTGGGACGAATTTTGAACGTCCAGACTTTCAGCGGATGATCAAAGACATCGAAGCCAAGAAAGTCAACATGGTCATCACCAAGGATCTTTCCCGTTTGGGCCGTGATTATATCATGACAGGTCACTACATGGAGAGGTATTTCCCGGAACATCGTGTTCGGTATATTTCGCTACTGGATGGTATTGATACCGGGGTGGATTCTACCGCAAATGATATTACCCCTTTTCGGGCAATCATGAACGATATGTACGCAAAGGATATTTCCAAAAAAATCAAGTCTGTCAAGCGAGATAAACAGCGAAAGGGTCAATTCATTGGCGGGAAACCCATGTATGGGTATAAAATGCACCCAACGGAAAAGAACAAGATCGTTGTGGATGAAAAGGTAGCACCGATAGTACGCAGGATTTTTATGATGGCACTTTCTGGTATGAGTTGCCGAAAAATCGCGGCTACGCTGAATGATGAAAAGATTCCTACGCCAGCAACTTATTGTGGATGGAAAGTAGGAAATCCGGGACCCTATACGGGTTTGTGGAGCAGCGAAAGAATTTCGGAAATGTTGAAAAATGAGACTTATATCGGAAATATGGTGCAGGGTCGAATGGTGAAGATCAGTTATAAATCCAAAAAATGTATTAAGCGGGCACCAGAAGATTGGGTCATTGTAAAAGGGACTCATGAGCCACTTGTTGATCAGGAAACTTTCCAAAAGGTACAGATGCTGGTAAACAGCCGCAAATACACCCGGAGCCGAACTTATGATTTTCTTCTCAAGGGTTTGATTTTTTGCCATGAGTGCGGGCATCCGATGGCGGTTATCAATCGGAAAAATGCCGAGGGAGAAGATTGTTTGTATTTTGTGTGCCGCACCTATCAACGCTTCACAAAAGCGGGAGTATGTACTTGCCATTCCATAAAGGAGGAAACGGTAAATGAAGCGGTGATTTCTAAAATACGAAACGTATGTCAAACGTATTTGAATGTGGAGTATCTCCAACCAATCGCTGAAAGGGTACTGAAAGAAAGTTGTAAAGAGGAGCAGTGTGAAACAGAAATCCGAGCACTACAATCTCAAATAGTCAATCTGACAGCTCATCTGGATCGAATGTATATGGACAGAATCAACGGCCTGCTTTCGGAAAACGATTTTCAGCGTATATATAGCAAGACTAAAACAGATCGCGGCATGTTGGAACACAGGCTGGAAAGTCTGCGCGTACAAAGGGAGCAGCCGACCAGCACTGCAGACAGAGCCAAAGAACTTGTGCAACGATTCATGGACTCCGCGTTTACCAGCAGGGAAGTGCTTGTCAGTCTCGTCGAACGTATAGAGTTGACTGAAAACAAAGAAATCATTATTAAATTCAAATTCCACGAGCTTGAAACCATTTCATAGACAACGGCAATTTCGGGTGGGAGAGATTGCCGTATTTTTTCAGATCAATCGCTTACATTAAGCGCGGTGCTATGTATCCCGCATCGAGAAAAAAGCGCTGGAAGAGCTGCGCGCAATGATGCGAAAAGGGGCGAGTGCGGGAAAGGGTTGAAATGCCGCCGCTGCAAATTTTGAAAAAGAAGGGAGAAAAAAGTATTGCAACGCGCGCGCATGTCTGGTATTATAAATAAAATGTAAAGAGAGGTTTGGAACATGCGGCAGCTTTGCGCACAGCTTCATACGGCGCTTATCCTTCCCCGCGCGGCGTTCGGCTGCACGGCGGGGCCGTATATTCTATTCTTTCCTTCATAACAGAAAAGGCATTTTCCGTTATCGGCGGCGATAAGGGAAATGCCTCTTTTTTTGGCCGCGCGGCCTTTACACCGTACATGGTGTTTGGAATAGAAGGCATTTGATTTGAGGAGGAAGTATCAATGAGCGAAGAGACCAAAAAGATCGAGCTCGGCAGGGAAGGGCTGTACGACGCCCGTAAGCTGGGCGTACCCAAGATGCTGGTGCTGGGCGTGCAGCACACATTCGCCATGTTTGGCGCGACGGTGCTCGTGCCCATTCTGACGGGTATCAGCGTTTCCACGGCGCTGCTGTTCGCGGGCATCGGAACGCTGCTGTTCCATCTGCTGACAAAGGGCAAGGTGCCGGCGTTCCTCGGTTCCAGCTTTGCGTTCCTGGGCGGCTATGCTGCTGTGGCCCCGCTGGGTGCAGATGGCACCCCCAGCGAGATGCTGCCGTATGCGGCGGGCGGCATCGTAGTATCCGGGCTGATCTACGTGATCCTCAGCGCTCTCATCAAAGTGTTCGGCGTGCGCAAGATCATGCGGTTCTTTCCGCCGGTCGTCACCGGGCCCATCATTATTTCCATCGGCCTGATCCTTGCGCCCAGCGCCATCACGAACTGTCAGTCCAACTGGCTTTTGGCATTTATCGCGCTGGCCGTCATCGTGGTATGCAACATTTGGGGCAAGGGTATGGTGAAGATCCTGCCCATCCTCATCGGTATCGTGGTCTCTTATATCGCTGCACTCTTCATGGGCGAGGTGGATTTTACCGCCATCCAGCAGGCCGACTGGTTCGGCCTGGCCATCCATACGGGCAGCATGGCCAAGTTCAGCGTCAGCGCCTGCATCACCATTGCGCCCATCGCACTGGCCACCATGATGGAGCATATCGGCGACATTGCAGCCATCAGTGCCACCTGTGAGCGTCCGTACCTGTCCGACCCCGGCCTGCACCGCACCTTGCTGGGCGACGGCCTTGCCACCAGCCTGGCGGGTTTCTTCGGCGCACCGGCCAATACTACATACGGCGAGAATACCGGCGTGCTGGCTTTGACGAAGGTGTACGATCCCCGTGTCATGCGTATCGCTGCATGCTTTGCCATCCTGCTCAGCTTCTTCCCGAAGATCGGCGCAGCCATCCAGACGGTGCCTTCCGCCATCATCGGCGGCATCTCCTTTGTGCTGTACGGCATGATCTCTTCCGTGGGTGTGCGCAACGTCGTGGAGAACCAGGTGGACTTCACAAAATCCCGCAATCTGATCATCGCGGCCGTCATCCTGGTCTCCGCGCTGGGCTTCAACAGCGTGGGCGGCATCACGGTGCCGCTTGGCGCATCTTACAGCTTTACGTTGTCCGGCCTTGCCATCGCGGCCATTGTGGGCATTCTGCTCAATGCCATTCTGCCGGGCAACGATTATGAGTTCGGCACGGACCTGAAGGGCGACACCGCCGTGAACTTCGAAGTATAAGCGAAACTTCTCCGCATCAGTTCCGAAAATAAAAAGTGCCTCCGCAGCGGCCTTATGCCGCAGGCGGGGGCGTTTTTTATTTGTATTACAGCATTTCTTTTTTGATGCCTTTTTGCAGAATGGCGGCGTAGTCGATGTAGCTGAAGATATCCGGCCCGAAGGCGGGTGAAAACTGAAGCAGTTCGTCCAGGGAAAGTTCCTCGATGCCTTTCTGCGCGTCCTCACAATAAATAACGATCTGTCCCACGATGCCGTGAGCGTCGCGGAAGGGAACGCCGTGCTGCACCAGATAGTCCGCCACTTCCGTGGCATTCAGAAAGCCCTTTTTTACCGCGGCCTCCATGGCCTCTGGCTTTGCCTGCAGCGTACCGATCATGCGCTCCATCATCATCAATGAAGCTGTTACCACGTCCAGCGCATCTGCAAAGGAGTCCTTGTCCTGCTGCATGTCCTTGTTGTAGGCCAGAGGCAGACCCTTCATCGCACACAACAAGGCCATCAGATCGCCGTAGACGCGGCCCGTGCGCCCGCGTACCAACTCCGCGCCGTCCGGATTTTTCTTCTGCGGCATGATGCTGGAGCCTGTGGTATATTTGTCGTCCAGCACCACGAAACCAAATTCAGCGCTGCTCCATAAGATGAGCTCCTCGGCCAGACGGGAGAGGTGCATCATCAGGATGCTGAAATCCGAGAGTACCTCAAGCACAAAATCCCGGTCGGACACGCCATCCAGAAAGTTTTTGCATGCGCCGTGGGAAAAGCCCAGGAGCTGAGCGGTATAGGAGCGGTCGATGATATGGGTGGTTCCTGCCAGCGCGCCGCAGCCCAAAGGGGATTCATCCATCACATCCACGGCATTCAGCAGGCGTTTTTTGTCCCGCAGCATCATTTCACAGTAGGCCATTAGATGGTATTTGAACGTTACCACCTGCGCGCGCTGCAGATGAGTGTAGCCCGGCATCATCCACGGGTTTTCCTCTGCAACACGCTGCAGCGTGGCGCAGAAGGTGTCGATAAGAGCGGCCACATGATGTGCCTGCTGCTTGACGTACAGCTTCATATCCACATTGCACTGGTCGTTGCGGCTGCGGGCGGTGTGCAGCTTTTTGCCCACGTCCCCTACGCGGCGTATCAGGTGCAGCTCCACAAAGGTATGCACATCCTCGTATTCTTCGGTGTAAACAAGCTGCCCGGCCTTGAAATCGGCCAGGATGGTTTCCAGGCCTCGGGTGAGCGCCTCTCCCTCGGCGGAGGTGAGCAGGCCGCATTTTACCTGCATGGCCACATGGGCAAGGCTGCCCTGGATATCCGGCTCCACCAGCCAGCTGGTGCGCCAGCACTCGCTGTTGAAATGCTGCATCAGCGCGTCCTCATCGCCGCGGAAGCGCCCTCCCCACAATTTGGTTTCATAGGTATTCGGCATATCGTATTTCCTCCTGTATATTGTGTTTTATGTGCGGCGCATCCGCGCAGATGTTCCGTTCACGGTTCCAGTCCCTCGTATACGCGCGCCACGCGCGGAGAGAGGAAGCTGTAAAAATATACGCCTTCCACATGCATGAACTTGCCGAGTTCCTGGATGGGCATGGCTGCACCCCCGCTGCTTTGCCCGAAAAAGGTGACCTCGTCTCCTGCGCGGCAGGGAATATCCGTTACATCCACGAAGCATTGGTCCATGCAGGTAGCCAGAAGCCGGGCTCTCTGTTCCCCCACCAGCAGCGGGCCGCCTGCTTCCGCCAGAGGATAATAGAGGCCGTCGCCGTAGCCCACGCATACGGTGGCGACGCGGGTGCGGCGCGGCGCTGTCCAGGCTGCGTCATATCCCACAGTATCTCCGGCCTCCACAACGCGCAGGTTCGTTACCGAGGCGCGCCAGCTGCATGCCTCCTGCACCGCACCCGGCGTTCCGGGTGTGAGCGGTTCGGCCTGATTATCCATATACAGCCGGCGCCCGATGCGTACTGCGTTGCAGAACGAGGCGCGGAACCAGTCGCTGCCGCCGCTGTTGCACATGTGCTTCTGTGGCGGATCGATGCCTGCGGCCTGAAGCTGTGCCAAAGCCTGCTGATAAAGTTGAAACTGCCGGTAGGCCGTAGGGCTTTCTTTTGTCTCGCCCGTGGAAAAATGGGAGAATACCCCCATTGTGCGCACATGGGGACAGGCGGCCAGCGCGGTGGCCAGCGCGCCCAGCTCTGCGCCGGGCTTTGCGCCGGTGCGGTTCAGCCCGGTTTCAACTTTGATCTGTACTTCGGCGCGTTTTCCCTGCGCGGCGGCCAGTTTTTCCAGTGCATACACAGTGGACGGATGGAACACGGTGAGCTGCAGCCCATACTCGACCGCAGCCGGGAATAACCGCTCCGGCACGCCGCCCAGTACCAGAACGGCAGGAGCGGACAATCCGGCCTGCCGCAGTTCGACGCCCTCACACACCTGCGCAACTGCGATGGTGCGCACGTTCGCGTAAGTGCAAAGCGCTTTGGCAATGGGTACAGCACCCAGGCAGTAAGCATTGTCCTTCAACACAGGGATGCATTCCACATCCGGCCCGATATCCTCTTGAATGCTTTGCATATTATTAATGATCGTCTGCAAATTTACGCTAAGATAAGAATTGCATAAGGTTGTATCAAGCATTTTTACCGCTCCGCATCTTTGTTTGAGAATGTATATATAGTAGCATAATTAAAGAATAAATGCAAATATATACATAAAATAAATTCAATTTTGTATAAATATGCTTATGAAAGCATGCACGGAGGGTTAAATGCTGTGCAATGTGCAGAAAAGAAACAAATCGCATAAAAATTCGTTGACAATGAATAGATATGCGAATATAATAATGCCATGGAAGCCGCCGGAGGGGCGGCGCACAAAATGGGAACAAGAGAGGGAGCATGGGAGTTATGAAAAAGATATTGGCATTTGCAATGGCAGCGGTTCTGATGTTGGGCCTGACGGCCTGCGGCGGTTCGGGCGCATCCGCTCCGGCAAGCTCGGCGGCGGGCAGCGCGTCCGCGTCCTCCGGGGCATCCGGTCAGGACTCAGCAGGCGGGACGTCCGTTGTGGAGGAGATTCAGGAAAAAGGCGTCCTGACGATGATGACGGCCACGGGTTTTCCGCCGTTCGAATATCTGGGCGAGGACGGCAAGCCGGCCGGTGTGGACATCGACCTGGCGCAGTTGGTGGCCGATGAGCTGGGCGTGGAGCTGGAAGTGCTGGATATGGACTTCAACCTGCTGATCGAATCGCTGAAAAGCGGTAAGGGGCAGCTCATTGCAGCGGGTATGACGGCTACGCCCGAGCGCGCGGAGCAAATTGATTTCTCCATTACTTATACACTGAACGGATTGATCCTGCTGGTGCCGAAGGGCAGCGATATCAAGACGGCCGACGACCTTGCGGGAAAGAATATCGCTGTGCAGGAGAGCACGACCGCTCACATCTACGCACAGGAAGAGCTTGGCATTGAACCGCTGGCGTTTAAAAATGCCAATGAATGCGCTACGGCTGTGATGGGAGGAAAAGCGGACGCGGCCATCCTGGACAAGGTGCCTGCGCAGACGCTGGCAATGGCGAACCCGGATGCACTGGAAACTGTGGAGCAGCTTCTCACCGAGGAGGAAATGGCCATGGGCGTGGCCAAGGGCAACGAGGACCTGCTGGAGGTCGTCAACAGTGTGCTGCAGAAGGCGATGGACGACGGCACAGTGGAGTCGCTGACGGATAAGCATCTGAAGATCTGCGCAGAGGGCTGACGTCCGGAGGGCAGGCGGAAAATGCGCACGGCCCGCGCTGCGCGGGCCATGCAGCTTTCGGGAGCATGCGGCAGAGCAAATAAGGAAAGGGGCTATCCCTCCGTGGAAAATTTTTGGAACGACTTGAACAAGCTGCTGAGCGATTTTTATAAGGTGACGGTGTACAAAGGCCGATGGGTGCAATATCTCGAGGGGTTGGGGATGACCATAGCGCTGGCGGCGCTGGCGTGCCTGATCGGCGTGTGCATCGGCGTGCTGGTGGCGCTGGTGAAATATTATGCCGGCGGCAAAAAGAGCTTTGGCTGGAAAACAGTAAATGCCGCCTGCGGTATATATGTCACGGTCATCCGCGGCACGCCCATCGTCGTACAGCTCCTGATCGCCTACACAATCCTGTTCAACGGCAGCTTTGAGGCCTGCGTGTTCGCCTTCGGCGTCAACTCGGGCGCTTATGTGGCAGAGATCATCCGGGGCGGCATCGCTTCCATCGACCCCGGACAGGCGGAGGCAGGGCGAAGCCTCGGGCTTTCCGAGGGCGCGACGATGCGGCTCATCGTGCTGCCGCAGGCGGTCAAGAATATTCTGCCCGCGCTGTTCAACGAGTTCATCGCGCTGCTTAAAGAGACCAGTGTGGCGGGATATATCGCCGCGCGGGATCTGACGAAGGTATCCGATTCCATCCGGGGCATCGCGTTCAACAGCGCGCCGCTGTTCATTGCGGCGGCCATTTATCTGCTGCTGGTGGTAGGCATGACAGCCATTCAGAAAAAAATGGAACGGAGGCTGGCGCAAAGTGATCGAGGTTAAAAATCTGCAAAAGGCCTTCGGCGGGAATATGGTGCTCAAGGGCGTGACGGAGACCATTGAAAAGGGCGAAAAAATCGCCATCATCGGTCCGTCGGGCAGCGGAAAAAGCACCTTTCTGCGGTGCCTGAACAGGCTGGAGGAGTCCACGGGCGGAGAGATATGGTTCGAGGGCAAGGACATCACCGCAAAGGACTGTGACATCAACCGCATCCGCCGGAAGATGGGTATGGTATTCCAGCATTTCAATCTGTTCCCGCATCTGACGGTGAAACAGAATATCACGCTGGCGCCCGTCAACCTGAAGCTGCAGACACAGGCAGAGGCGGATGAAAAGGCCATGCGTCTGCTGGAGCGTATCGGCCTGGCGGACAAAGCGGACGCCTATCCAAACAAGCTTTCCGGCGGGCAGAAGCAGCGCATCGCCATCGTACGCGCGCTGGCCATGGAGCCGGAAGTGATGCTTTTTGACGAGCCTACCAGTGCGCTGGACCCTGAGATGGTGGGCGAAGTGCTGGACCTTATCCGCGAACTGGCCCGGGAGGGCATGACAATGGTCATTGTGACCCACGAGATGGGGTTTGCGCGCGAGGTATCCACACGGGTGCTGTTTATGGATGACGGATGTGTGATGGAGCAGAATGAGCCGCACGCGCTGTTTGCATCCCCGCAGAATCCGCGCCTGAAAAGCTTCCTCTCCAAGGTGCTGTAACGCGGCAGCGGTATTTCCCCGGAAAAAGGCCGGGCACAAACGCCGGAGTCCCGGCAGACGATATTTGCAATAGGAGCGAACGAACATGGAAAAGCAGAAAAAGCAGTACAAAAAAGTGGTGCTCGCCTATTCCGGCGGGCTGGATACCTCCATCATCATTCCCTGGCTGAAAGAGAATTACGGCTGCGAGGTCGTTGCCGCCGCCGGAGACGTAGGGCAGGGAACAGAGCTGGACGGACTGGAGGCCAAGGCGCTTGCCACCGGCGCCAACAAGCTGTATGTGATGGACCTTGTGGACGAGTTTGTGGATGACTATATCATTCCCACGGTGCAGGCGGGGGCAAAATACGAAGGCACCTACCTGCTGGGAACCAGCTTTGCGCGCCCGCCCATTGCGAAGAAGCTGGTAGAGATCGCCAAAAAGGAAGGCGCGGACGCTATCTGCCACGGATGCACGGGCAAGGGCAACGACCAGGTACGCTTTGAGCTTGCCATAAAAGCCTTTGCACCGGACCTGGGAATCATAGCTCCCTGGCGCGAATGGGACATCAAGAGCCGCGAAGAGGAGATCGACTATGCAGAGGCGCACCATGTGCCGCTGAAGATCAACCGTGAAACGAATTATTCCAAGGATAAAAACCTGTGGCATCTTTCCCACGAGGGGTTGGACCTGGAGGACCCTGCAAACGAGCCGGATTACGCAAAACCGGGCTTTTTGGAGCTTGGCGTCGCGCCCGAGCAGGCGCCCGACACGCCCGCCTATATTACCATTCATTTTGAAAAGGGCAAGCCCACCGCGCTGGACGGCAAGGCCATGAAGGCCAGCACACTGCTGAAAGAGCTGAACGCTGTGGGCGGCGCGAACGGCATCGGCATCATCGACATTGTGGAAAACCGTCTTGTGGGCATGAAAAGCCGCGGTGTGTACGAGACGCCGGGCGGCACCATCCTGTATTTTGCCCACGAGCAGCTGGAAATGCTGTGTCTGGACAAGGAGACCGCTCACTATAAGGCGCTGGTGGCGCAGAAATTTGCCGATATCGTTTACAACGGCCAGTGGTACACGCCCTTACGAGAGGCGTTGTCCGCTTTTGTGGACAAAACGCAGGAGAATGTGACCGGTGATGTGAAGCTCAAGCTGTACAAGGGCAATATCATTCCGGCGGGAACCACATCTCCGTACAGCCTGTACAGTGAGGATCTGGCGACCTTCGGCGAAGATTCGGTATATGACCAGGCGGATTCCGCGGGCTTCATTCATCTGTTCGGCCTGCCCATTACCGTGCAGGCCAAGCTGAAGGAAAAGCTGGCGGCGGAAAAGGAGTGAGCCGAAGATGTTCAGCCATGTGATCGTAAAAACGCCGTGCACCGCAATGGTGAACGGCATTACCGGCCACCCGGAGCTGGGTGCTCCGGATTATGAAAAAGCATTGGAACAGCACAGGGCATATATTGAGACGCTCCGGCAATGCGGCGTAGATGTAACGGTACTGCCCGCAGACGAGGCATATCCGGACAGCTGCTTTGTAGAGGACGCCGCGGTGCTGACGAAATACTGCGCGGTGATCACAAATCCCGGCGCACCCAGCCGCAAGGGCGAAACGGCAGCCATTGAGCCGGCAGTGGCGGAATTTTATCCGCCCGACAAAATTTTTCATATAAAAGCACCCGGTACGCTGGAGGGCGGCGACGTGATGATGTGCGGCGATACCTTTTATGTAGGGCTCTCCGGGCGCACCAACCCTGAGGGTGTGAAGCAGCTGGCGAATATTCTGGAACCGTTCGGCTGCAAGGTGGTGGGCGTACCGCTCACCGAGGTGCTGCACCTGAAAACAGGCGTGGTTTATCTGGAAAACGGTGTGATGCTCACCGCGGGTGAGTTCTGCACAAAATCTGCATTTGAAGGATATACGAAAATAACCGTCCCGAAGGACGAGCCGTACGCAGCAAACTGCATTTGGGTGAACGGAAAGGTCATTGTGCCGGAAGGGTATCCCAAGGTATTGAAGGCGGTGCAGGCGGCGGGCTATCAAACTCTGACGTGTGATACTTCGGAATACAAGAAGATAGACGGCGGGCTCAGCTGCCTTTCGCTGCGGTTCTGACAAGGCTTTCTCCATCCCCGGCAGCAGTTACCATAGCCTGCTGCCAAGTGCATAGCAAAACGGCGCGCTGCACAGGCA
>OFOU01000426.1_pt1 | contig 35990 bp, 33 predicted proteins | sample 1542061 | NCBI WGS metagenome assembly OFOU01 (sample SAMN04209239, study PRJEB22552) | human gut metagenome | biome: gut; material: feces | host: Homo sapiens | place: USA: Oklahoma
AAAGGTACTGTCACAAGAACACCTTTTAAAGGTGTTCTGTGGCAGTATTTTTTATGTGGACTTTTAGATTTAATAGAGTATATTTTATAAAAAAAGAGATACAATTCCCCTACAAACCACAAAAAATAGAAAAACACCAACGTAAAAGTTAGTGTTTCCAATGTGTTTGAAAGATATATAATTTTATGGTACCGCTGACGGGACTTGAACCCGTACGGTTTCCCGCATGATTTTGAGTCATGTGCGTCTGCCATTCCGCCACAGCGGCAAGTTAAAAAACTATACTACATATTATAACAATTAAATATATTTCAATCAAGCATTATAACACATACAAAATCAAAAAAATATATAATTTAAAAAAGATTTATTTTTTATTAAGATATAATACTAAAAAAATTCACTCTGTTATGATAATATAATATAAGTAATGCAAAAAAGAATTGACAAGAAAAACTGAAATAAAAAATGGAAAACGGAGTGATAAATTTGAATAAAAGACTCATCATAATAGATGGAAACTCGATAATAAATAGAGCTTTTTATGCTCTTCCACAGACAATGGACAATAAAGAAGGACTTCATACAAATGCAATATATGGTTTTACAACAATGTTGTTCAAAATGATAGAAATATATGAGCCAACTCATATAAGTGTTGCATTTGATAGAAAGGCTCCTACATTTAGACATAAAGAATACAGCGAGTATAAAGCTGGAAGAAAGAAAATGCCTCAGGAACTGTTTGAACAGATGCAGCCATTAAAGGATCTATTAGATGCTTTCAAGATAGAGAGATTTGAAATAGATGGCTATGAAGCGGACGATATAATAGGTACTATATCTAAAGCTGCAGAAGAAGATGGATTTGAAGTATTCATAGTTACAGGAGATAAAGATGCTATACAGCTAGCATCTAATAAGACTACTACACTTATAACTAAAAAAGGTGTAGCAGATGTAGAAGAATATAACTATGATTCGGTAATAGAAAAATATGAAATGACTCCAACACAGTTTATAGATTTAAAAGGACTTATGGGGGATAAATCGGATAATATACCTGGTGTGCCTGGAGTAGGTGAAAAAACAGGTATAAAACTTATAAAACAGTTTGGAAGTATAGAAAACTTAGTTGAACACACAGATGAACTTAAAGGAAGTATTAAGAAAAAGATAGAAGAAAATAAAGAAGAAGCTATACACAGTAAATGGCTTGCTACTATTGTAAGAGATGTTCCAATAGAATTTGACTTAGATAAGATGATATTTGGAGACTACAAAGTAGAAGATGTTATAGAAAAATTCCAGTTCTTCAAATTTACAAGCCTTATAAAAAAGGTTATGGATATGAGCGGGGATTCTAATATGGCGGAAGATAACTCAACAGAGATAGATGTAAATTATGATGTGAATTCTTCAGAATTGATATCTATTATAAAAGAAAAGGGAGAGTTTGCATTAAAGGTAGTTTCTAAAACAGGAAATCTTTTAGAAAAGAATATAATATCTATGTATATTACATTAGATGGAGATAAAGTATTCTGTGTATCTGAAGATAAAGTAATAGACTTCAGAGAAGTTTTAGAGTCTAAGGATATAAAGAAATATGGATATAACATGAAAGAAGACTATGTGGCACTAATGCCTTATGAAATAGCCTTAAAAGGTATGTCATTTGATATAGCTATAGCAGAGTACTTAATAGACTCTACATCTACTAACACAAGTGAATGTAGTGCAATAGCAATGAAATATCTTATGAAGTCTGTTAAATCTAAAGAAGAGCTACTTGGAAAAGGTGTAAAGGCTAAAAAGTTTGAGGATTTAACAAGAGAAGAGCTTTCTGGATATATTTCTTCAATTCTAAATACTGTAGTAAATGCTATGCCTAATATGAAGGAAGAGATAGAAAGTACAGAAATAGAAAAATTATTCAACGATGTTGAAATGCCACTTGTAGAAGTACTTGGAAATATGGAGTATACAGGGATCAAAGTTGATAAAGAGATGCTTGCTGAGCTTGGAAAAGAGTTTACAAAGATAATATCTTCACTAGAAGAAGAAATATACGGATATGCAGGTGAAGAGTTCAATATAAACTCTCCAAAACAGCTTGGGGTAATTTTATTTGAAAAATTAGAACTACCTGTAATTAAGAAAACAAAGACAGGATACTCAACTAATGCTGAAGTTCTTGAAAAATTAAAAGATAAACATCCTATTATAGATAAAATAGGAGAATATAGACAGATAGTAAAATTAAATTCTACATATGTTGAAGGGATTACTGCTCTTATAAACCCAATAGATGGTAGAATACACTCTACATTTAATCAGACTATAACTACAACAGGAAGAATTTCTTCTACAGAGCCAAATCTACAGAATATACCTGTAAGAATGGAAATAGGTAGAAGACTTAGAGCTGTATTTGTTTCGGATGAAGAAAAAAGACTTGTAGATGCCGATTATTCTCAGGTTGAACTTAGAGTTCTTGCGCATATGAGTGGAGATGAGCATATGATAGATGCATTTGCTCATGGGGAAGATATACATAGAAAGACTGCATCTCAGGTATTTAATGTGCCAGTAGAAGAGGTTACTCCAGAGCTTAGAAGTGCTGCAAAAGCTGTAAACTTTGGAATAATATACGGTAAAACTGATTTTGGTCTATCTGAAGACCTAAACATACCTGTACCACAGGCAAAACAGTACATAGAAAGTTATTTTGCTAAGTACGAAAAAATAAAGGAATTTATGGATAATATTATTGAAACTGCTGAAAAAGATGGATATTCTCAGACAATGTTCAATAGAAGAAGATATATTCCTGAAATAAAATCTAAAAACTTTATGGAAAGAAATAGAGGTAAAAGAGCTGCAATGAACGCACCTATACAGGGAAGTGCGGCTGATATTATAAAGATAGCGATGGTAAATGTATTTAGAAGATTAGAAAAAGAAGAGTTAAAATCAAAACTAATACTTCAGGTACACGATGAGCTTATCGTTGAAACTCCAATAGATGAACTTGAAAAAGTTGAAAAAATAGTTAGAGAAGAGATGGAAAACGCAGTAGATATGAAGGTTTCACTTACTGTAGACTTAAATACTGGCGTTTCTTGGTATGAAACAAAGTAGGTGATTATATGCTAAAGATTGGACTTACAGGAAGCATAGGTTGTGGTAAAAGTAGCCTTTCTAATATATTGAAAAAGCACAGTATACCTATAATAGATGCAGATATAAAAGGAAGAGAAATATATGAAGACAAAGAACTACTAAAGGCTATTGAAGATGCCTTTGGTAGTTCTGTAATAGATGAAGACGGTACTCTAAACAGGAAAAATCTTGGAAAAATAGTTTTTAGCGATGATAACAAGTTAGAAAAATTAAATAGTTTAACGCATCCAGCTATAAGAAAAATGATAAATGATGATCTTGATAAATATGAAAAAAGAGGAAAAAAAATGGCTGTAATCGACGCTGCACTTCTAATAGAAGCTGGTTTTGTAAGTATGCTAGATACAGTAGTAGTTGTTACATGTTCGGAAGATGTACAGTTACAGAGAGTAATACTTAGAGATAACTGCAGTGAAGATGATGCTATGGGTAGAATAAAATCACAGATGCCTCAAGAGGAAAAGGTGAAATATGCTGAATTTGTTGTAGATAATTCAGGAACATTAAATCAGTTAGAGGAAAAAGCAGAAGAGCTGATTAGAAAGCTAGAGGAAAAAATTGAAAAATAAAACCAGCTTAAAAGTGATTTTAGTTTTGATTTTATTCTCAATAATTTTTATTGGATTTAATTTTAAGTCTATTGAAGAAATGTTTTATCCAAGAAGATATAATGAGTACGTTCAAAAGTATTCAAAAGAATACAATATAGATGAATATTTAGTATATAGTGTTATAAAAGCTGAGAGTAAATTTATTCCAGATGCACAGTCTCATAAAGGAGCCAAGGGACTTATGCAAATAAGTGATACTACGGCAAAATGGGCGGAAAAGGAAATAGGAATAGATAGTAAAAAGATTTTTGAGCCTGAAACAAATATAAAGACAGGATGTTGGTATTTAGCCAGACTTTATAAGGAGTTTGGAAAGAGAGATTTAGTCATAGCAGCCTATAATGGTGGTTCAGGAAATGTAAGAAAATGGCTAGAAGATGAGGAATATAGTAAAGATGGAGTAAATCTTCATGATATTCCATTTGAAGAAACATTAAAATATGTGGATAAAGTAAATAGAAATTATGCCATGTATAAAAAAATATACTGAGGGAAGGAAGCAAATTAGATGAAAAAAACTAAGATTATTAGTATGATATTAGCCGTAGCCCTTGCAGTAGGGGGATGTTCGGCTTTTAATGGTGATAAAAAAGAAGAAAAGGCAAGCGATACAAAGAAAACATACTCAGAAAAGATACAGTTGGCAATACAGAAACCAAGTACGATAAGTCCAATTACTAATACGGATGAAAGTGTTTTAAATGTATTGAATTTAGTATATGATGGGCTTTTTGAGCTTAATAAAAACTATAATGCAATACCTAAGCTAGTAAAAAATAGTAAAATGTCATCTGATGGTAAGCAGATGGATATAGTTTTAAAGGATGCGAAATGGCATGATGGAAATCCTGTAACAGCTGATGATGTAGCTTTTACTGTTTCATCAATAAGATCTAATAAAACAAGTCCATATAATTATATGGTGCAGAATATATCTGATGTTGTAGTAAATGGAGAAAAAAATCTTACTATAAAATTCAAAAATAATGCTGCATTTGCAAAGGAAAATTTAACATTCCCTATAATAAGCAAGGTACAGCTTTCTGGAAAAGACATAAATAATGTTGATGCAAATAAGGTAGGTAATGGAGTTTATAAAATTGCAAGTTATTCAGATAGAGAGGGAATATCTCTAGAAGTAAATAAAGATTACTATGGAGATATTCCAAAGAGTGCTATGAATATAAATGTAAATATTGTTCCAAATGAGGATGCTGTTGTTTCTACAGTTGAGGCATTAGAGAGCGATATGGTTAAGGCAGATTCAGATAATTTAAGCCGGTTCCAGAATAGCCGGTTTGACATTAAGTCTTATGAGGGAAGAGATTATGATGCTGTTATAATAAATCAGTCAAATCCACTTCTTGCAAATGCTAATTTTAGAAAGGCAATAGTTTCTGCAATAAATAGAGCTGCGATAATAGAAAATGGATATATGGGGCATGTACATTCTGTAAATATTCCTATAAATTCTAAATCTAAATATTATGAAAGCTCTATAAAAAATATGGAATATAGCACAGAAAATGCTGAAAAGTATATGAAAGAGATAAAAATTAATAAGAAGGATAAGATTAAGGAAACGCAGGTAAATGCTACAAATAAACCTAATAATAAGGTGAATTCAAGTAGTGGAAATAATAAAACAAATTCCTCTAATAAACCTAGTAGTTCTGGAAATTCTGGTGGAGCTAGCAATAATACAGGCACTTTGGATAGTAGTGGATCAGATGCAAATCAAGCACCTAGTGGAGGTGATTCTGGAGCTCAGAACGGTGGAAACTCTAATGCGGGAAGTTCTTCAGGTGGAGAATCAGCAGGTAATGGAGCAACTAGAATTATAGATTCTTCTGAAGCAACTAGAAATATTGTTTATTCTACTGATGAGGATAAGGAAGAATTTGAAAAAATTGCTGATGAAAATTCAGATTCTGTTATAGCTACAAATCTTGTTAGAACTGCTAATAACACTAAAGAAAATGCCAATAATCAAAATAATAATGCGGCTAATAATAATCAGAACAGCAACAATCAAAATAAAAATACAACACAGAATAAAAATGATGCAGATAATAAAAAACCTAAAAAAGAAGAAAATCCTTATTACACAGAAAAAGAAATAAAAACTATGATAAATTCTATAACTTTAAAAATAATTGTAAATAGAGAAAATAGTGAAAGGGTCAAATCTGCAAATATGATATCTGAAAACTTAAAGGCTGTTGGAATTAAGTCAGAGGTTGTACTTTTAGATTCGCTTGGTATGCAGAAATCATTAGCTAATAGATCATATGATTTAGCTGTTACAGGATGGCAGATATCTAGTATCCCTAATATAACAGAAATTATGAAAGCTATATGTCCTAATGATGTAGGACTAAATGAGAGATTAGGAAAGATACAGGGGGCAACTAGCGAAGAGGATATTAAGAAAATTTATGCAGATATAGAAAAATATTGCATAGACAATGCATTATTTATAAGTATAGGTGTAAAAGATAATTATATGATTATAAATAAAAGACTAAAAACTGATTTATATATGAATGATTATGACCAGTATAGAGGTATAGAAATGGTAACTCCTTCAAAATAATTTATAAAGTTTTTGCATTATTTGGTAAAATAAGATATTCTATAAATAGGTATAAAAAATAATGGAAAATTCTTTTAAATAGATATTATATATGGGGGTGGTTTGATGAAAAAAGCAATAGCAGCGCTAGGAATAAGTGCGGTTACATTAGCGATGTCTTCTGCTGATTCTAGTGCACTTGAAACAGCTACAGTTACGGCTGATGCTCTTAATATGAGAAGCGGTCCTGGAATAAGTTATAGTAAACGGGGAGTACTTCATAAAGGGGCTAAGGTAACTATTCTTGAAAAATCAAAAGGATGGGTTAAGATAAAAGATTCTTCTGGAAAAACTGCTTGGGTAAGTGGACAGTATTTAAGTACTTCTGGAGGTAATTCTAGTAGCTCGTCATCTTCTGAGAGTGCAGGATATATAGCTTATGTTTCAGTAAATTCTAGTTTGAATTTAAGAAGTGAAGCTTCTACATCAGGAAGTGTGATAGCATCTTTAAAAAATTCTGAAAAAGTTCAGATAATAGAAAAAAAGGACAATGGATGGAGCAAGATAAAAACAGAATCTGGTAAAGTAGGATGGGCTAGTAGTAAGTATCTAGTAAATACACCAACTAACTCAGGAAATACTAGTTCTCAGGACAATTCATCATCACAGAATGATTCTGTAGCAACTTCAGGAAACGTAAAGGTAAATACATCTAGTGGCCTAAATGTAAGAAAAGGACCAGGAACAAATCATGCTATAATTGGCTCTTTAGCTGGAGGAAGTGTTGTTCAGGTAAAAGAGAAGTCTGGAGGTTGGGTAAAAGTTGTATTATCTAACGGAAGTACTGGTTGGGTAAGTGGACAGTATGTAAGCTCTACAAATGAATCTACTTCAAATTCAGGATCATCTCAGAATAATAAACCACCACAGAATAATGAATCTACAGCGGTATCAGGAAGAGTTAAAGTAACTATATCAAAAGGTCTAAATATAAGAAAAGGACCAGGAACAGGTAATTCTATAGTTGGTTCTCTAGCAGGTGGAAGTGTTGTAGAAGTTAAGGAAAAATCTAGTGGCTGGTACAAGATTAAAACAGCTAATGGTGTTGAAGGTTGGGTAAGCGGAGATTATGTTACTCCAACAGATGAACCTTTAAGCGGTGGAGCAAGTAGTAATGACACTAGTTCAGGAAATAATAACTCTAGTAATAACAATGGATCTTTTGGAAGTGGAGAAAGCTCTGCTACTGGAGATAAAATAGTTGATTATGCATACACATTATTAGGAGTTCCGTATAAATGGGGTGGAAATGGACCTTCAAGCTTTGACTGTTCTGGATATACTCAGTGGGTATACAGAAATGCAGCAGGAATTAGCATACCAAGAGTTTCAAGAGATCAGGCTCAGGCAGGTACTGCAGTAGAAAAAGGTAACTACAAAAAAGGAGATTTATTATACTTTAATACTGGAGGAAGCGGTGTAAGCCATGTCGGTATATATATAGGTGGAGATAAATTCATACACTGTAGTGGAACTCAGTCAAAACCAGGTTCAGTAAAAGTAAGCTCATTAAATGGATATTACGGAAACGTACTTTTAGGGGCTAGAAGATTTGTTTAATTGATTTTAAAAATAAATATAGTTATATAAATAAGGACATCATACAAAAAATTGTACTGATGTCTTTTTTTATGTATTTTTAGAACTTGTAGTTTTATAAAAATTATCATTTTTTGGAGTAAATACATACAAATGTGAATACGTTTGTAAAATTATTAAAAAAATGAAAGAAAATATTCGTAAAGTATAAAAAATGACGATAAAGTATGAAAACGATTGAAAAATTTTTGAATATAAATTATAATATAGAAGTTAAAAAGGTGTTGGATAAAATAAATAGCTTGAAATTTTACACTAGGCTATACTTTTTTATGATGACTTATATTTTAAAGCCTGTTTTTAGTGTGTAGTTGTATCTACATATGTATACAAGATACAATTGTTGAAAAATAGACAAATAGAATGACAAAATAAAAAAATATATAAACATATATCTTTAATTCTGCTAGGTATAGGTTTCAAATAAGAAAAAATACCTGAATTAAGGTAGATTTCTAAAGTTTGTGAGTAAAATTGGAGATATTTTTTTAACAATACTTAAGTATTTTTATTATATATAGTATACTAATATATGATAGAAAAATTGTTTATTATAGATAGGGGGTAAAATAATGAAACTCTTAACTTTTAAGGGAGGTATACATCCTCCACATGGAAAAGAGTACTCTAACAAAAAGCCAATTGAAAGAGCTGAAGCTCCTAAAGTGGTTTACATTCCTATTCAGCAGCATATAGGTGCTCCGGCAAAACCTATAGTTGAAGTAGGAGATGAAGTTAAGCTAGGCCAGAAAATAGCTGAAGCTGGTGGATTCGTTTCTGCCAACATACATTCTTCTGTATCAGGAAAAGTTATAGCTATAGAACCACATGAAATACCAAATGGTAAAGGTATGTGTATAGTTATAGAAAATGACTTTAAAGAAGAACTTCATGAAAGCGTTAAACCTCATGGCAAGTTAGAAGATCTTTCAAAAGAAGAAATAGTAGAAATAATAAAAGAGGCTGGTATAGTTGGTATGGGTGGTGCAACATTCCCAACTCACGTTAAAGTATGTCCTCCTCCAGGATCAACTGCAGAGTTCGTAATACTTAACGGTGCAGAATGTGAACCTTACTTAACAGCTGACCACAGATTAATGCTAGAACAGCCAGAAAAAGTTGTTTTAGGATGTAGAGCTTTAATGAAAGTTCTAGATGTTAAAAAAGGATTTATAGGAATTGAAGAAAACAAACCAGATGCTATAGAAGCTGTTCAGAATGTAGCAAAAGACTTCCCAGAAATAGAAGTTGTTACATTAAAAGTTAAATACCCACAGGGTGCTGAAAAACAGTTAATATATGCATGTACTGGTAGAGAAGTTCCATCAGGTGGACTTCCAATAGCTGCTGGAGCTGTTGTTGACAACGTTGGTACAGCGGCTGCTATAGCAGATGCTATAACAACAGGTATGCCTTTAGTAGAAAGAATAACTACTGTAACAGGTCCTTGTATAGCAGAACCTAAAAACTTAGTAACAAAAATAGGTACTAGAGTAAATGAAATAATAGACCAGTGTGGAGGATACAAAGAAGGTACTAACCTTGGTAAAGTTATCATGGGTGGACCAATGATGGGATTCACACAGTGGCATACAGAAATCTCAACTAATAAGGGATCTTCAGGTATACTTCTTTTAACAGAAGAAGAATCAAGAACTCCAGAAATGCAGAACTGTATAAGATGTGGTAGATGTACAGACGTATGTCCATCATTCTTACAGCCATTATTAATAAGTGCATATTCAATGAAAAATGATTTCGATAGAGCTGAAGAATTCAATGCTATGGATTGTATAGAATGTGGTTCATGTTCATTCATATGTCCAGCTAGAAGACCTCTTGTTCAGACAATAAGAACAGCTAAGAGAGAAATCGGTGCTAAGAGAAGAAAACAGCAGGCAGCACAGAAAAAATAATAAAAGTCAGGAGGAAAAACAATGGAAAATAAATTGATAGTATCATCTTCTCCTCATGTAAGAAGTAATGAAGATACATCATATATAATGAAACAGGTTATTATAGCACTTGTTCCAGCAGCACTTGCAGGTCTATTCTACTTCAGACTTAATGCTTTAAGTGCTATGTTCTTCTGTATACTTGGTACAGTGGGATCAGAACATATATTCTGTAAAATAATGAAAAAGAAAAGTACAATAGGTGATTTTTCAGCTGTTGTAACAGGTTTATTATTAGCATTCAACGTTCCAGCTTCACTTCCATGGTGGATGTGTTTATTAGGTGGAATATTTGCAATGGTAGTTGTAAAAATGGTATTTGGTGGATTAGGATGCAACTTTGTCAACCCTGCTTTAGCAGCTAGAGCATTCTTATTAGCATCATTCCCAGTAGCTATGACTGCATGGACTAAAACTGGTGTTAACTTTGTATCATCAGCTAATCTTGATGCTGTATCTACAGCAACACCACTTAGTTTCTTAAAAGCTGGTCCAGCTGGTTTAGCAGATCTTGCAGCAAACAATATATCATTATCAGATATGTTCCTTGGAAATACTGGTGGATGTATAGGTGAAACTTGTGCATTACTAGTTATATTAGGTGGAGTATATCTTATATATAAAGGAATTATAAGTTATGTAATGCCAGTAGCATATATAGTAACAGTATTCGTTTTAACTTTCCTTTTAGGTGGATTTAACTTACAGTTCGCTATATATCAGTTAATGGCTGGTGGTTTAATGCTTGGAGGATTCTTCATGCTGACAGACTACGCAACATCTCCTATGACTAAAAAAGGACAGGTTATATATGCAGTTCTTGCAGGTGTAATCACTTCAGTTATAAGATTATACGGTGGATATCCAGAAGGTGTATCTTACTCAATATTACTTGTTAACTGTCTTGCTCCTTTAATAGATAAATTCGTTAAAAATAGAGTATTCGGGAAGGAGGCAAAATAATGAATAGTGCAGTAAAAGTTGGTGGAACATTATTAGTTATAAGTGCTGTAGCATCATTCCTACTAGCAGGAACTAACCAGATAACAGCTCCAGTAATAGAAGAAAGAAATATTCAGGCTAACAATGAACTTAGACAGTCTGTACTTCCAGATGCTACTGATTTCAAACAGTTAGATGCCTCTGAATTCGATGGAAAAGGTGATGGCCTTATAGTAGAAGCTTATGAAGGTCTTAACGGATCAGAAAACGTAGGTTATACTTTCAAAGCTACTCCAAGTGGATACGGTGGAGCTATAGAAGTTATAATAGGTATATCAACAGATGGAACTATAACAGGTGTTGATATAGGTTCAATGTCAGAAACAGCTGGTCTAGGTGCTAAAGCTAAAGATGAAGCATTCAATGGACAGTATGACGGAAAGAAAACAGACAAACCTCTTGAAGTAGCTAAAGGTAGTGCATCAGGAGACAATCAGATACTTGCAATATCAGGTGCAACAATATCATCAACAGCAGTTACTAATGGTGTAAATGCTGCGATAGATGTATTCAACGCATTAAATAAATAAGGAGGGTTTTAAATGAGTTTCGGTAAAGTCTTTAAAAATGGACTAATAGATGAAAACCCAACATTTGTACAGGTTATAGGTATGTGTCCTACTCTAGCTGTTACTACTTCAGCAATAAATGGTATGGGTATGGGATTATCTACTGCGGTAGTTCTTACATGTTCAAATATAGCAATATCACTTTTAAGAAAGGTAATTCCTGATAAAGTCAGAATACCATCTTTCATAGTTGTTATAGCTACATTCGTTACAATTGTTGGTATGTTATTAAAAGCGTATATACCAGTACTAGATCAGGCACTAGGTTTATATATACCACTTATAGTTGTTAACTGTATAATACTTGCTCGTGCAGAAAGTTTCGCAAGCCAGAACGGTCCTGTTGCATCAGCAGCAGATGGTCTTGGAAATGGTATAGGATTCACACTAGCTCTAACAGTAATAGGAGCAGTTAGAGAATTACTTGGAAACGGAAGCTTATTTGGATTTAGCTTATTTGGAGCACACTTTACTCCAATATTAATATTCATACTTCCTCCAGGAGCATTCTTAACTCTAGGATTCTTATTCGCAGGATTCAATAAATTAAAAAATAAAAAGGCATAATGGGGGTGTAGGTGAATGAATTTAGTACTATTATTTTTAAGTATAGTTCTTGTAAATAACGTTATAACATCTCAGTTCCTTGGTATATGTCCGTTCCTTGGGGTTTCAAAGAAAGTTGACACTGCTGTAGGTATGGGTGTTGCAGTTACATTCGTTTTAACACTTGCATCAGTTATAACTTATTTCATACAGATGTTATTAGTAAAAACTGGAACTGAATATCTTCAGACTATAGCATTTATACTTGTTATAGCATCTATAGTTCAGTTCGTTGAAATGGTAATCAAAAAAATGAGTCCATCTTTATATCAGGCTCTTGGGGTATTCCTACCTCTTATAACTACTAACTGTGCCGTTCTTGGTATAGCAATAGTTAATATAGATAAAGGATACAACCTAATAGAAACAATCATAAATGGTTGTGGTGCTGGTATAGGGTTCACTCTTGCAATAGTAATATTTGCAGGTATAAGAGAAAGATTAGAATTGTCAGATATTCCGGAAGCTTTCAAAGGTTTCCCTATAACACTAATATCAGCAGGTTTAATGTCAATCGCTTTCTTAGGATTCACAGGACTTATTAAGTTATAAAAACGGGGAGGCGAAGAATAGTGGAAATATTAAAAGCGGTAATATTATTAGGTGCGTTAGGGTTAATATTCGGTTTAATTCTTGATTTCGCATCAAAAAAATTCGCTGTTGAAGTTGACCCAAGAGAAGAAGAAATACTTGGTGTACTTCCAGGAGCAAACTGTGGTGGATGTGGATACCCAGGTTGTGGAGGATGTGCAGCAGCGATAGTAAAAGGTGAAGCAGCTATAAATGCATGTCCAGTTGGTGGAGCAGCAGTTGCAGCCAAAGTTGGAGAAATAATGGGTGTAGAAGCTGAAGCTGGCGAAAGAAAAGTAGCTCATGTAATATGTAAAGGTACTTGCGAAAAAGCAAAAGATAAATTTGAATACGATGGTGTTCAGGAATGTAGAGCAGCATCTGTTCTTAATGGTGGTGCAAAAGCATGTGCACAGGGTTGTCTAGGATTAGGAACTTGTGTTTCTGTTTGTGCATTTGATGCTATACACGTAGTAGATGGTGTAGCTGTAGTTGACGAAGAAAAATGTGTTAACTGTGGTAAATGTAGAGAAGTTTGTCCAAAAGGATTAATAGTTGAAAAACCAGCTTCTCAGGAAATAATAGTAAACTGTAACAATACTCAGAAAGGTAAAGTAGTTAAAGATAACTGCTCTGCTGGATGTATAGGTTGCGGTATATGTGAAAAGAACTGTAAATTTGATGCAGTTCACGTTGAAAACAACGTAGCTAAGATAGATCCTGAAAAATGTGTAGGATGTATGGTATGTGTTGAAAAATGTCCTACAAAAGTAATAGCAGGAGATTTAGCTAAAAGACAGAAAGTAACAATAGATAAAGATTTATGTGTTGGTTGTACAATATGTGCTAAACAGTGTAAATTTGATGCTATATCTGGTGAACTTAAAGTAGCTCACGAAATAGATCAGGACAAATGTGTAGGATGTCATTTATGTATGCAGAAATGTCCTAAAAAAGCAATCAAATTAGTATAATCAAAATAAAATTTGATATTATTGTAAATAATAGAGATGTAGAGAAAATTCTACATCTCTTTTTTTATCTTTGTTATACAAAAATTTTTTACAAATAGTATTTAAAGATGCTCATTGAAAACTTAATAAAATCTTTATTCTCTCTTTGCCATTTTGCTGATAAAATTTTAGGATTAATTTAGGTTTAAATGTTATCCTAATGAGGAAATTAATAAATTTTATATATGCAATTAAAATTCAAATTAGCATAGTATAATATCCTATATATAAGTAAATAACAATAGTGTAACTAAAAAGGAAGGACATATATATTGAAATTTTTATGATATAATGATAGACTAGATAAGTACGCAAACAGTGCAATAAAGAGGTGATATAGTGAAAATTGTACTAGCATCGGGATCACCGAGAAGAAAAGAAATTCTAGAGAATATGAATCTAAAATTTGATATAATTAAAAGTGAGATAGAGGAAACAACTATAGAAAATGAAAGTCCAAAAGATTTAGTTAAAAGACTTTCTTATGAAAAAGCTTATGATATTGCTAGCAAAAATTTAGACAGTATAGTAATAGGCGCTGACACTGTAGTTGTTTTAGATAATAATGTACTTGGAAAACCTAAAGACGAAGATGAAGCGTTTAATATGCTAAAACAGATGTCTGGAAAAGAACACGATGTTATAACAGGTATAAGTATATTATGCTTAGGTTTAAAAAAAGAAATAAACGATTATTGTGCAAGTAAAGTAAAATTTAAAAATCTATCTGATGAAGAAATATATTCATATATAAAGACTGGAGAATGTATGGATAAGGCTGGAGCCTATGGAATACAGGGATTAGGTGGTCTTTTAGTTGAATATATAAAAGGTGATTATTTCAATATAGTCGGATTTCCGATATCTTCTGCGGCTGAAATATTGAAAAATGATTTCAATATAGATATATTTAAATTAAACGAAGGTAGATTTGCTTAATTTGAATTAGAGATGATGAGCTTTGAAATGTTGAAGAGGATATATGGAAAATATAAAATATAGCGTAAAGGATGAATTTCCTAGAGAAAAGATGCTTAAAGACGGTGTAGAAAGTCTTTCTAATGTAGAACTAATAGCAGTTTTGTTGAGAACTGGAAGTAAGAATAAAACAGTAACGGAACTCGCTGACGAGCTATTAAAAGTAGACCATGAGGGGATTAGATTTCTGAAAAGTGCTTCAATAGAAGAACTATGTGAAATTGAAGGAATTGGCATTTCAAAAGCTACTTTGATTAAGGCTGCTTTAGAATTGGGTGTGAGAGTGGCTGAATCTGAGATTGTCAGATATAAAGTAAAAAATCCTTGGGACATATATAAGTATTATATGGAGTCAATGAGGTATTTAAAAGAAGAAATATTCAAAACAGTGCTTTTGAATACTAAAAATGAGATTATAACAGATATAGATGTATCTCATGGTACTTTGAATTCTTCATTAGTACATCCAAGAGAGGTCTTTAAGCAAGCTATTAAAAAAAGTGCAAATAAGATTATTCTTATTCACAATCATCCATCTGGAAATGTAGAACCTTCAAATGAAGATATGCATATAACAGATAGGCTAATTGAATGTGGAAAAATAATAGGAATAGAGGTCATCGACCATATAATAATTGGCGATGGAATATATTATAGTTTTAAAGAAAGCAGAAAAATGTAATTAAGAAAGTTACTAACAATAGTTATACTTTAAAGGATTGGAAGGAGAAGTAAAATGGCAAAGAAAGAAAAAAGAGGATTCTTTGGTGGATTCCAGAAAATGACAAAAGATATGGGGATAGATTTAGGTACTGCTAATACACTTGTTTACATAAAAGGGCAGGGAATAGTATTAAGAGAACCATCTGTTGTAGCTGTAAGAGATGACAGTAGAGAAGTTTTAGCTGTTGGTGAAGAAGCTAAAAGAATGATAGGTAGAACACCAGGTAATATAGTAGCTATAAGACCTATGAAAGATGGGGTTATAGCTGACTTTGATGTCACTCAGTCTATGATCAGATACTTTATAGAAAAAGCATCTGATAATAAAAGTGTAGCGAGTCCAAGAATAGCAATATGTGTACCATTTGGTGTTACAGAAGTTGAAAGAAGAGCTATAGAAGATGCAGCTAGACAGGCTGGAGCTAGTGATGCATTCTTAATAGAAGAACCTATGGCTGCGGCAATAGGTGCTGGACTTAAAGTTGAAGAACCAGAAGGAAACATGGTAGTTGATATCGGTGGTGGTACTTCTGAAATAGCAGTTATATCATTAGGAGGAATAGTTGCCGCTAAATCTATAAGAATAGGTGGGGACGAATTTGATGATGCTATAATAGCTTACGTTAAAAAAGAATACAATCTTATGATAGGTGAAAGAACTGCAGAAAATATAAAAATAAACATAGGATCAACTTATAAAGATGATCAGGAAAAAGAAATGGAAATAAGAGGTAGAGACCTTATATCAGGACTACCTAAAACTATAACAATATCATCTACAGAAGTAAGAGAAGCATTAAAAGAACCAGTAAATGCTATAGTAGATGGAATTAAATCAACACTTGAAAAAACTCCACCAGAATTAGCATCAGATATAATGGAAAACGGAATAATGCTTACAGGTGGGGGAGCACTACTTAGAGGATTTGATAAACTTATAGCTTCAGAAACAGGAATGAAGGTAGAAATAGCAGAATCACCTCTTGATTGTGTTGCTCTAGGAACAGGAAAAACTGTAGAAGATGAAGTTATATTTGAAAAAGTTTTAATGATGAACGCTGGAAAATAAAGTTGGTGATTTAGTTGAAATTTGACAAATTTAAAAAGAAAAAAATAAATTCTAAAGTGGTAGCAACTGTAGTGGTTGCTATCACTTTAATTGGAATTGTGAGTATATCGGTGATAAAACACTCAGGAACATCACCATTCTCTATAGGAATTGTATCTGATGGGGCAGCAGCTACTGCATCTCCTATAGATTCAGCAATGGAGTTTGTTAAACAGGGAGCATCTGATTTAATGAATTTCAAGAAAAATAGTAATAAAATGAGAGAGCTAGAAAAAGAAAACGAAGAGTTAAAGGCTAAGGTTATAGATTTAAACTCTAAATCAGCTAAACTAGAATCTCTTGAGGATTTAAAAAAGAGCTTAAACTATGTGAGTACAGACAGAATGAAGAGCATAGTATCAGGTTCTGTTATAGAAAAAAATGATGGGAACTGGTATGAATCATTTGTACTTAATGTAGGTAAAAATGATGGTGTAGAAAAAAATAGTATAGTAATAAATGGAAAAGGTTTAGTAGGTATAGTTTATGAAGTTTCTGGAAACAGTTGTAAGGCTATTTCTATGTTAGATAGTAAGTCTGCAGTTAGTTTTAAGATAGTAAACAATACAGCAGCTAAAGGTGTTATAAGTACTAGTACATCAGCTGGAAAAGAAAAGGCATATGAAGCCAACGGATATTTAAATGGATATATGTTTGACTCAGATTATGAAGTTGTACAGGGTGATATAATTGTTACATCTGGAATGGGTCTATATCCAGAGGATATTCCTATAGGAGAAGTAGAAAAAGTTATAGATGATAAGAATAAATCTTTAAAATCTGTTGTTATAAAACCATATGTTAACTTTAAAGATGTAAATGATGTAATGATTATAAAACCTAGAAATATAGGATAAGGAGATTGTGTTATGAAGAGAATAATACTTTTTATTACAGGAGTTCTTCTTATAATTCTTGAAAATAGTATTATAAATTATATCGATATATTTGGTGTTACATTTAGCGTACTTTTACCATTTTTAGTTATGGCATCTCTTCATATGGATGAGGAAGAAGCTGGTGTAATAGGATTATTATTAGGTTTTATAGTTGATATGACTGTTGGAGGAATTTTAGGATTTAATGCGCTTGTATATGCTACTGTATGCGCTGTTATAGCTCATTATAGAAAAAATTTCTATGCAGAAAGTACTAGTATGAGAATGGCATTAATAGCAGCTGCGACAGTTTTTCAATCGTTATTAATGATAATCATATCGCTAATTGCATATCAGACAGATGGAATATTGATAATGATTCTAAAAGGATTTATAATACTACCTCTTTTAAATGTGCTTGTAGGATTTATAATCTATAAGTTATTTGGAAGATCTATTATGAAACTTATGAAAGAATAGTTGGTGATTTTATGGAAGAAAAGAAAAATATACCTAGGCTAGATACGATAAAGAAAATAGTACTAGTTGTCTTTGCCGTAATATTAGCTAAAATACTATATCTTACTACTGTAAAGTATCAGCATTATACAGAGCTTGCACAGAGTAAAACATATAAAAATCTTACTATAGAAGCACCAAGAGGTGAAATAAGAGATAGATATGGAAGACTTCTTGCAGGAAATAAAAACCAATTTGCAGTTAAAATATCAGGTGATAGTTTAAATAAACAGGATAAGGACAAAGATTCTAAGGATGGTTCTAATGAAATAGCATTAAACCTCATAAATCTTTTAGAAAAAAATGGAGAAGAGTATGTAGATGAATTTCCTATATATGTAGAAAATGGGAAATATTTCTACACATATGATAAAGAGGTAAATGACTATAAAAAAGAAAATAATATTCCTTTAAAATACAACGCAAAGCAAACATTCTACAAGATAGTAGATGACTTAATTGCAAGTGGAACTCTAGATTCTAAAGATAGAGATTTAGATCCTGTAGATTTACAGGCTAAATTAAATGAAAAAGGATATTATCCACCTATACTTGTTAGTAAATGGCTATTTACAGCGCAAAGAGATAAGTATGACTGGTTAGAGTCTTATGATATAGAAAAAACAGCTACGGCTAGAGAAGCTTTTTTAAAGCTTAGAAATAGTGAAAAGCTAGGTATAGATAAAAATCTTAGCGATGCCGATGCTAGAAAGATTATGCTTGTAAAAGATTTGATAAAATCACAGGGATATTCTCAGTATAGCCCAGTTACAGTAGCTAAGAATATAAAAGAAAATACAATAGCTCAAATAGAAGAAAACTCTATAAATCTACCAGGTGTAACGGTTGATTCACAGCCGGTAAGATACTATCCTAATAAGGAATTAGCATCTCATGTTCTTGGATATCTAGGTAAAATACCTTCAGTAAAGGTTGATGAATATCTAGAAAAAGGATATAACAAGGATGATATGGTAGGTTTATCAGGTATAGAAAAATATTATGAAGAACAATTAAATGGTGAAGATGGATACAAACAGGTTCAGGTAGATGCATTTGGACGTATAAGTGGCGAAATAGATTCTAAGGAACCAGTATCTGGAGATACTGTATATCTAAGCTTTGATTTAGAACTTCAGAAGGTTGCTCAGGATGCACTTAAACAAGTTGTTACAAAAGCACAGTCAGGAGCTACACTTAAGAGTAAGCTTGGAGATGTAAGTGCTTCAGCTGTTCCAAAAGCTAAATCTGGAGCAATAATAGCTATCGATGTAAAAACAGGTGATACATTAGCTATGGCAAGTTATCCAGATTTTGATCCTAATAAATTTGCAAATGGAATTAGTGAAGAAGATTATAAGGCACTACAGCCAGAAAATCAGAATGATACACTAGCTCCAAATGCACTTATAAACTTAGCAACACATGGTGCATTCCAGCCAGGTTCTGCATTTAAAATGGTAACAGGTATGGCAGCACTAGAAAGTGGATTAGAGCCAAACTACACAATAAATGACCCAGGGGTTATAAAATTTGGAGCTAAGACATTTGGGGACTACGTTTGGAACCACGGTCGTGGAAATCATGGACGGACAAACCTATATAAAGCAATACAAGAATCTTGTAATATTTACTTCTTTACATTAGGTACTGGTAAAAACTGGATGCTTAATAAAGATTTAGGTATAGATATGGGAGCTGAAAAAATACTAAAATATGCCAAATTATTTGGTTTTGATAAAAAAGTTGGACTTGATGATGAAATTGGTGAAAGTGAAGGTAAAGTACCTAATACTGAAGATAAATTAAAATCAGTTCAGAGTATGTTAAGATCAGATATAGATAAAAAAATGGCTAATGATTTTACAGACATAACTAGAGCTAAAAACAGAGAAGAATATGAAAAGAGAATTGATGAAATAGTTAGTTGGGCAGCAGAAAATGAAACTCCAGGCAGAGTAGAAGCTATGAAGAGATTAAAAGAGATAAAAGTAAAAGAAGACAAAGTAGAGGAAATAGCAGATTTAATCGTATATAGTTATTTCAACTCAGCAAAATGGGGAACAGGGGATACATTCAACCTTAGTATAGGACAGGGGGAAAATGCATATACTCCTGCACAGGTAGCTAGATATGTTGCAGCAATAGCAAATGGAGGTTACCTAGTAGATATTTCTGTTGTTGATAAAATAGTATCTAGTGACTATAGCTCAGTAACTATAGATGAAAATAATAATAAAGAAAAAATAGATTTTAAAAACCCTGAGTTGCTAAAAGAATTAACTAAGGGTATGAAATTAGTTGCTACAAAAGGTACAGGGGCTAAGGTAATGTCAAGTTTCCCAATACCAGTTGCAGCTAAAACTGGATCAGCGGAAATGACAGGTAAGATTCCTACAGCAAATGAGTATCAGTATTTAAAATCTCATGCATCTTCTTACGGTGTCGATATTAAACAGGCTGAAAAATTAGCAAATCAGTTAAAAGCTAAAAAAGAAAAAGAATTATCTGAAGCTAAGAAAAAAGAATTACAGGCCAAGCTAAAAGATAAATCTCTTACAGATGAAGAAAGAGAAGATATAGAAAAACAACTTGCTGGAAAAATAGAAGTAAAACTTGAAGATACTGATAAAATTAACGCACAATATTTAAGAAAAGCTATGAAAGAATTAAAACCAGATTTAACTGATGAACAGATAGACAGATTTAAAGATGATTACGGAACATTTACATGGAGTGTTGCATTTGCTCCAGCAGATGATCCAGAAATAGCTGTTGTATGCGTTATACCTCAGGGAGATAGTAGTATTTATTCTATGTTCCCAGTGAGAGAAGTTCTTGGACAGTATTTTGGCCTTTTAAGCGATAACGGTCAGCTAACAGAAGAACAAAAGAAAAATATGACGAAAGAACAAGAACAGCGGTATCAAGAGAAAAAACAGCAGGAAGAATCTGAAAAACAGGTAAACTATGGTGTAAAACCAATAAATTAATTTCCAGATTAAGAATGCATATTTTGGAGGATGGATTGTTTTGAAGAATTCCGAATATGAAAAAATAGAGTTTAAGGGAAGTAAAGAAGGGATAATAATTGATTTAAATGATGAAAGAGATTTTGATACTATCGCAGATGTGATAGTATCAAAAATCGAATCATCTAAATCATTTTTTAATGGAGCTAGAATTTACAAGATTGAGTCTGAGTTTTTAGGTGATGATTATAAGGAAAAATTGAAAAAACTTATAACTTCTAAGTTTAATATAGATTTTTATAAACCTGAAGATAAAAAAATAGAAGGAAAAACCACTATAAAAGACGAAATTAATAAAGTAGACGAAATTAATAATATTGAATGTGAAATAAAAGTATTAGAAGATGAAGATTCTAGCGAGGATAAATGTTCTGAAAAAGAAATAGTTGTTTCAGAAGAAGAATCAGATAAGGATTATTCGACAAGATATATTTCTAGAATGAGATCGGGGGATTTTATAGAGTCTGATGGAAATATAGTTGTTATGTCTGATATGAACTCTGGTTCAAAGGTAGTTTCTGGAAAAGATGTACTTATCATGGGTGATATGAGTGTTGGAGCAAAAGCGGTGGCAGTAGGAAATGTTGTTGTATTTGGAAATCTTTTTGGATTTGTTCATGCGGGTGCAGATGGAGATAAAAACTCATATATAGCCGCAAAGAATCTTAGACCAACGATACTTCAGATAGCAGATATAATTGCTGAAGCACCAGAAGATACTGATTCATCTGAGTTAGTTGATGAAAATACTGATGGTGTGGAATCTGAAATAGCTTTTATTTCAGAAAACCAGATAATAATTGAAACACAAATAGGCAAATAAAATATGTAGAGGTGAATAAAATGGGAGAAGTAATAGTTATAACTTCAGGTAAGGGTGGAGTTGGAAAAACAACAACAGTTGCAAATGTAGGGACTGCACTAAGTCTTAGGGGTAAAAAAACAGTGGTTTTAGATGCAGATATCGGTCTTAGAAATCTAGATGTTGTAATGGGACTTGAAAACAGAATAGTTTACGACATAGTAGACGTTGTAGAAGGTGTTTGTAAATTAAAACAGGCTTTAATAAAAGATAAAAGATTTGAAAATCTATACTTAATTCCAGCAGCACAGACTAGAGATAAAAATGCAGTATCTCCAGAACAGATGAAAGAACTATGTGATCAGCTTAGAGAAAGCTTTGATTATGTATTGATAGATTGTCCAGCGGGTATTGAAAGAGGATTCAAAAACGCAATTGCAGGGGCAGATAGAGCTATAGTAATAACAAACCCAGAAGTATCTGCTGTTAGAGATGCTGATAGAATAATTGGATTACTTGAAGCAAATGAAATAACAGATGTAAAACTAGCTATAAATAGAGTTAGATATGATATGGTAGAGCGTGGAGATATGATGGGTAAGGAAGATATAGTTGAAATACTACGGATAGAATTATTAGGTATAATTCCTGATGATGAGGCTGTAATAATTTCTACAAATAAAGGTGAAGCAGCTATAATGGATCCAAAATCAAAAGCTGGTCAGGCTTATAAAAATATAGCTGCAAGAATAATGGGAGAAGAAGTACCTCTATTAGATTTAAGAGTAGAAGAAACCTTCCTTCAGAAATTAAAAAGAGTTTTTTCGAAATAGGTAAGTAGGGGGGAGTAATAAATGTTCGATATATTTAAAAGTTTCTCAAATGATAAAAAATCAAGCAAAAATATAGCTAAAGAAAGATTAAAGCTTGTATTAGTTCATGACAGAGTAGACTGTTCTCCAGAGCTTATAGAATTAATACAGCGGGATATAATAGAGGTTATATCTAAATATGCTGAAATAGACAAAGACGGACTTGAAATAAAAATGTCTAAATGTAGAGGTGAAGACACTGATAAGCCAGTATCTGCACTTGTAGCAAATATACCTTTAAAAGCATTAAAGGGGAGAAAATAAATAATCAGGTCTTAGTTTAAGTCATAAGCTTAAATTAAAAGGACGGTGATTTTTTGGTAAATTACAAATCGAGTTTAAAGTTAATTAAACAGTTAGACTGGAAATTAATTGCTATAGTTCTGACTATATTTGGATTTGGATTAGTTATACTTAGTAGTGCAACTCATCTAAATACAAATTCAACTAAGGCATTATTCCAGTTAGGAAAGCAGTGTGCAGCTTTTGGACTTGGTGCAATGGTGATAGGTATAATATTACTATTTGACTATACTCTTATAGGTAAACACTATAAAGAGTTATATCTTATAAGTCTTATACTTCTTGCAGTAGTCCTTATACCAGGAATAGGAGCTGAAAGAGGAGGAGCCAGATCATGGTTAAACCTTGGTCCTTTAGACCTTCAGACTTCGGAAATAGTAAAATTAACGTTTATATTGAGTTATGCAAAAATAGTTGAATCTAAAAGAGATAGACTTAGAACCATAAAGGATATAATGCCGTTAATTATATACGCTTTACCATTCTTAGGTCTATTACTTGCTCAGCCAGACCTTGGTACAGCATTAGTTTTCATGTGTATAATTGCAGCAATGGTATTCACTGCTGGATTAGACGGTAAAATTATAAAAAGAGCGATTATTATAGTAGTCGCTTTAATGCCTATTATGTATATGCTTATGGCAGACCATCAGAAACAGAGAATAGAAGCATTCTTACATCCTGAGGATATAACTTTAAAAGGTAACTATCAGGTAATGCAGTCGCTTATAGCTATAGGCTCAGGTGGTGTAACTGGTAAAGGACTTTATCAGGGAAGTCAGAACCAGGAAGATTTCTTACCTGTACAGGACTCTGACTTTATATTCGCTGTTGTTGGTGAAGAACTTGGTGTTATAGGGATGGTATTTTTAATAGGTTTATATATAGCCTTTATATTTAGGCTAATATATGCAGCACAACAAGCGAGGGACTTCTATGGAACGTTAATTGTAATTGGTGTTCTAGGAATGTTTGGTTATCAGATTATCCAGAATATAGGTATGACAGTTGCAGTTATACCAGTAACAGGGGTAACACTTCCATTTGTCAGTTATGGAGGAAGTTCTATGCTTACATCTATGGCAAACCTTGGACTTGTTATGAATGTATATATGAGAAGAAAGAAAATTAACTTTGGTTAAAAATAAATAAAAAAGATGCCTTGATTTTTTCAAGGCATCTTTTTTATTTATTCAAATATTCTTATATTCTTAGCAAAGTTTGCACCGAATTCGAAGCAATCTTCAAATGTTTCTTCTGATGGGAAGAATTTCTTTTTAAGTGGATCTAAAGGAGTTTTAAATCCTACAGCCTTAGCATTTGCATGAGCTATAGCTAAACCTTCACCACTCCATCCGTAAGAACCAAATACCGCAGCAAATTTACCAGCATTTGCAACTGGGTCAACTATTGAGAAGAAGTCCCACATAGGTTTAACCATAGTTTTGTTTATTGTTGGAGAACCAAGCATAACACCTTTAGAAGATATTAACTCGTCATGAACTTTGTCAAGAGGAGTAGTTTCTAAGTCAAATAATTCAACTTCCATACCTTCTGATTCAAGACCTTTAGCTATTTCTTTAGACATGGCTAAAGTATTTCCGTAAGCTGATAAGTAGAATATACTAACTTTATCTTTTTTAGTTGCTGCAACAGCATCTTTAGACCATTTAGTGTACATTGCTATAGCATGACCGAGATTTCTATCTAATATTGGACCATGAGAAGTTAATATTGTATCGAAATCTAAGTTTAATGATTTAACTTTATCTAAAGCAGTTAAAACGTGTTTAGCAAATGGTTTTACTATACAATCGTAGTAAACTTTATTAGCTTTGTGGTAGTCAGCGTGTACTATGTCATCTAGATGAACACAAGCGTAATGAGCACCAAAAGCATCACAAGTAAATAGAACTTTATCATATTCATCATAAGTGAACATTGTATCTACCCAATGAAGGAATGGTGCGTGTATGAAAGTAAGAGTTCTTTTACCTATATTAAGAGTTTCTCCATCAGCTACAACGTGGCATTTGAATTCTCTATTTATCTGGCTATCTAAGTAAAGTTTAGCTGGTCTAGTACAATAAACTTCTATGTTAGGGTTTAAGTCAAGTAGAGCTTTAAGACTTCCTGCGTGGTCTGGTTCTGTATGATGAACTACTACATAGTCTATATCAGCTATATCAATTACTTCTTTTAAATTAGATAAAAATTCATCCTGGAATTCTTTTTTAGCTGTATCGAAAAGAACAGTTTTTTCATCCTTTATAAGGTAAGAATTGTAAGTTGTACCAAATTCAGTTTCCATTATTATATCGAAAACCTGAAGATCTTTATCAGTTACCCCTGTATAATAAAGATCTTTTTTTATTTCAAAAGTATTTGCCATTTTGAAAATTACCTCCTCTATTTTATATTTATTTAACAAAAGCAAAAGCTTTTAAAGAATCAAAATAAATTATTTATATATACATTATAACATATCTTCGAATTCGTCAATTTGAAATTTTATATCAGAAAATTTCATCAAAAGATTTTTTTATGAAAATAAAAAAATAGTATATTTATATAAAAAAATATACCCCAATTAGTTATTTTTGTAACATAAAAAAAGCTTTATGCAAAGAAAAATTTGAGTATAGGCTAAAAGTTTAAAATAAATAAAGTTTTGAGTAATATAATAAAAAAAGAAAAGATTAAGCTTAACAATTTTATAATGGAAAATACTATTTTATAATTGTATAATATAATAAAGAGTGTTAAAGTAGGGATACTATAAAGTATTTTCAATTATGAATATTATATAGAAATAATAGATAAAATAGAATAAAATGTGGAGGATATAGATAATTTATGGAAAAAGTAGATTTAAAAAGAATTTTGAAAAAAGTTGAAAAGCCAGCTAGATATCTTGGAAACGAAATAAATGCTGTACACAAAGATACAAGCAATCCAGAGCTTGTAAGATATGCACATTGTTTCCCAGACCTTTATGAAGTTGGAATGAGTCATCTTGGAAGTCATATACTATATGATGTAATCAACAAGGAAGAAGGAGTATTCTGTGAAAGAGTATACGCTCCACAGGTGGATATGGAAGAAAAAATGAGAGAAAATAACATACCACTATTTGGATTAGAGTCAAGAGAATCTATAAGACACTTTGACATAGTTGCGTTTACTCTACAGTACGAACTTTGCTATACAAACATACTTAATATGTTAGATTTAGCAGGGATACCTCTTTTAAAAGAAGATAGAAAAGAAGGAGATCCATTTGTACTTGTTGGAGGTTCTTGCGCTTACAACAGTGAACCTATGACTGACTTCATCGACGCAGCACTTCTTGGTGAAGGTGAAGAGATGAATATAGAAGTAATAAACGAATACAAAGCTTGGAAAAAAAGTGGTGAACCTAGAGAAAAATTCTTAGAAAGAATAGCTAAAATAGAAGGTGTATATGTACCTTCATTCTACGATGTAGAATACAATGAAGACCAGACAGTAAAAAGCGTAACTCCAAATAGAGAATGTGCAAACCCACATCCAAGAAAAAGAATAATAAGAGATATGAATAAGGTTGAATATCCAGAAAGATTCATAGTTCCTTATATAGATACAGTACACGACAGAATAGTACTTGAAATATTCAGAGGATGTACAAGAGGATGTCGTTTCTGTCAGGCTGGTATGATATACAGACCTATAAGAGAAAAGAACTTTGCTAGATTAAAAGAAATACTAGAAAAACTTATAAAAACAACTGGATACGATGAAATATCACTAGTATCTCTAAGTACAAGTGACTACAGCCAGTTAGCTGAATTAACAGACTACTTAGTTGAAGAATACGCAAGCAAAAATGTTGGTATATCACTACCATCTTTAAGATTAGACAACTTCTCTATGGAAATAGCTAACAAAATACAGAAAGTTAGAAAAAGTGGTCTAACATTTGCACCAGAAGCAGGATCTCAGAGATTAAGAGACGTTATAAACAAAGGTATAACAGAAGAAGACTTAACTAGAGCTTCAAGACAGGCATTTGAAATGGGATGGAACAACATAAAACTATACTTTATGATAGGTCTTCCAACAGAAAATTACGATGATTTAGATGGAATATCTGACTTAGCTTATGAAGTTGTAGATATATACAAAGATGTTCACAATGGAAAATTCAAAGGAAAATTCAATGTAACAGTTAGTACATCTACATTTGTACCTAAGCCATTCACACCATTCCAGTGGAATCCACAGGATATGAAATCTAGTGTAATAGAAAAACAGAGACACTTAGTTAGAAAACTTAAAAATAGAAACATAACTTACAACTACCATGATTCAGATACAAGTTTAATGGAAGCTGTATTTGCAAGAGGAGATAGAAGATTAGGTAAAGTACTTCTAAGAGCACATGAATTAGGTGCTAAATTCGATGGTTGGGATGAACACTTCGATTTAGAAATATGGAAACAAGCTATGGAAGAATGTGGACTAGACATATCATTCTACGCTCACAGAACTAGAGAATTAGATGAAGTATTCCCTTGGGATCATATAGATGTAGGAGTAAGCAAAAAATTCTTAATAAGAGAAGCTGAAAAAGCATTAAAAGGAGAAATAACACCAGACTGTAGAAAAGGATGTAACGGTTGTGGAATAAATGTACACGATATAGGAAGGGGACTTTGCTAATGAAAATAATGAGAGTAAAATTCAAAAAAGAAGGGGATATGATATACATATCTCATCTAGATTTACAGAGAACACTTCAGAGAGCTTTTAGAAGAGCTGAAATACAGCTATGTTACTCACAGGGATTCAATCCTCATCCTAAAATGAGTTACGGTAATGCATTAGCTCTTGGAACAGAAAGCCAGGGAGAATATGTAGATATAGAAGTAGAAGATGAATTAACAGAAAAAGAATTTTTAGAAAAAATAGCTCCAGAATTACCTGTAGGGTTAGAATTTGTAAAATGCAAAGAAATAGATAAAACTGTTCCAGCGCTATCATCAGTTATAGAATGGGGAGAATATCTATTTACTATACCTTTAGAAAGAAAACTTTCTAAGGAATTTGTAAAATCTAAAGTATTAGATTATATGGGAAAAGAAGAAATAATAATAACTAAAAAGAATAAAAAAGGTAGATTAGTAGAAGTTGATATAAGACCACTTATAAAAACTTTTGATGTATTAGATTTAGAAGATGATTCTCTAACTTTAAATGCTGTAATAGCAACAGGTTCAATACAGAACTTAAATACAAACTTATTTATACCACAGATACTTTCTCTATTTGGAATAGAGTTAGATCCATTAGATGTGGATATATTAAGAAGAGATTTATACTATGTTGAAGATGGTGAGTTAGTAACTCCTCTATAAGATGAGAAGGTGATATTATTGAAGAAAATAATAATAGAATCACTAGAATCTTCTCAAAAGACAGCTATTCTAAATGAAGGAAAGCTAGAGGAAATATACATAGATAACACAATTGAAAAGAGTATAGTATCCAATATTTATAGAGGGATAGTACAAAAGGTGCTTCCTGGTATGAATGCTTGCTTTGTCGATATAGGAAAAGAAAAAAATGCATATCTTAAATTAGATAATGAAAGTAGTCTAAAAACAGGAGATGATGTTTTAGTACAGGTAATAAAGGATGAAATTGGAACAAAAGGCGCTAAAATATCTCAAGAAATAAGTTTTTCAGGTAGATATTTAGTGTACATTCCAAGTAATACTAGAGTTACTATGTCAAATAAAATTGTCGATGAAAAAGAAAGGCTGAGATTAAAGAGATTATTCTACACAAATTGTAAAAATGAAACTGGATATATAATCAGGACAGAAGCACAAGGATGTAGCATGGAAGATTTTAAAAATGATATAAAAGAATTAAAATCACTATATGCAAATGTAGAAAAAGAGTTTAAAAGAGGAAAAGGTCCTAAACTTTTATACACTGCATCTGACACAGCTATAAAATACGTAAGAGATAATATATCAGATGAAATAGAAACCATAATTACAAATGATGAAAACAAATACAACGATCTTAGAGAGATATTAAAGGAAATAGACAGAAAATATATTGAAGTATTAAAGTTAGACAAGGATGTTGATGTATTTAATGTCTACGGTGTAGAATCTCAGTTAAACAGATACTTATCGAAAAAAGTTTGGTTAAAGAGCGGTGGATACTTAATAATTGAAAAAACAGAGGCTCTTACGGTAATAGATGTAAATAGTGGAAAATTTACTGGTGGAGCAAAGCTTGCTAATACAGCTATGAAAATCAATGAAGAGGCTGCGAGAGAAATAGTAAACCAAATAATTGTAAGAGATATAGCTGGAATAATTATTGTAGATTTTATAGATGATCAGATTTTAAGCAGTTCAAAGAAAAAATTACTCAATATAATGAAAGAAGAATTTAAAAAAGATAAAAGAAAAAATGAAGTAAAAGGTATGACATCTTTAGGGCTTGTAGAAATTTCTAGAAGAAGGGAAAAAGAACCTTTAGAAGATTATTTCTTAAAAGACTGCAAGAGATGTGGAGCCAAATATGGAGATTTATCTTTAAATTCTATTCTTGATTTAATAGAGAAAAAAGTTATGAATATAAGTAGAAATACAGTCTACAAAAAAGTTAGATTGATTTTTAATCCTAGTATAAAACCTAATATAATAAACAATTATATGAATATAATTAAAAAGATAGGCCTAAAATATAGAGTTGAAATAGAGATAGCAGAAAGTACTGATGTAAAAGATTTTGCAGTAGAAATTGTGAAATAAAAAAATATAAAATTTATACAAAAAATATGCAAAAATAAGTTGACACTTGGCTTTACATAACGTATAATAAATAACTGTAATGCCGCTCAGAAAAGGTTGAAAACCCAGTGGGTACCTTTAATGGCGAGTTTGTGACCGAGGAGGTGTATTTATGTACGCTATAGTAAAAACTGGTGGAAAACAGTATAAAGTTTCAGAAGGTGACGTACTATTCGTTGAAAAATTAGAAGCTAATGCTGGTGACGTAGTTACTTTAAACGATGTATTAGCTTGCTCAAAAGACGGTGAATTAGTATTAGGAAGCCCAGTAGTTGAAGGAGCATCTGTTCAGGCTAAAGTTTTAGAACAGGGAAAAGCTAAAAAAGTTGTTGTATTCAAATACAAAGCTAAAAAAGACTACAGAAGAAAACAGGGACATCGTCAGCCATACACTAAAATAGTAGTTGAAAAAATAAACGCTTAATTATCATGATTAAAGTTAAATATTTTTACAATGACGATTTCCAATTAAAAGGATTTTCTGTAAAAGGACATGCTGAATACGCGGAGTACGGAAGAGATATAGTTTGTGCAGCTGTTACAACTCATGCAATAGCGACAATTAATTCTCTAGATGTTTTACAGAAGGTCGAGTTCGAAAGCGTTGAGGCAGAAGAAGGAAATATTTCTTGTATAGTCAAAGATGATTGTATAGAAAAAGCTCAACTTCTATTACAGCACTTTCAACTAGCGATTCAAGAAATCAAACGGGAATACCCAAAAAATATAAAAATTCTTAAAAAATAGGGGGTGACTTCCAAATGTTAAAGATGAACTTACAGTTATTAGCATCTAAAAAAGGGGTAGGGTCTTCAAAGAATGGTAGAGATTCTGTTTCTAAAAGATTAGGTGTTAAAAGATTCGATGGACAGTTAGTTACTTCAGGAAGTATATTAGTTAGACAGAGAGGAACTAAAATACATCCAGGAAACAATGTTGGTAAAGGTGGAGATGACACTTTATTCGCATTAATAGACGGAACTGTTAAATTCGAAAGAAAAGACAAAAAAAGAAAAAAAGTTTCTGTATACCCAGTTTCAATAGCTGAATAATTACAGGACTACAGCTAAGAATGAAAAGGAGTGTATAAAACACTCCTTTTATAATATTCAAATAAAATTGTACGGATTATATAAATTAATATAAATTAGAGTGAACGGAATAAATATAAATATCAAAAGAAAAGAAGGTGAAAAGATATGTTTATAGATAAAGCCAGAATATTTGTTAAAGCCGGAAATGGTGGAAATGGGGCAGTATCTTTTAGAAGAGAAAAATATGTTCCAGCTGGAGGACCAGACGGTGGAGATGGTGGTAGAGGTGCTAGTATAATATTTGAAGTTGATACTGGACTTAGAACACTAATGGATTTTAAATATAAGAAAAAATACAATGGAGAAAATGGTGGAGACGGTTCTAAAAAAAGAAGAGCTGGTAAAAATGGTGAAGACCTTGTATTAAAAGTTCCTCAGGGAACAATAGTAAGAGATGAAGCTACAGGGCTTATAATTGCTGACTTAAAACACGAAGGTGATAGAGCAGTAATAGCTAAAGGTGGATACGGTGGTAAAGGTAATATGAACTTTGCCAATGCTGTAAGACAGGCACCTGCATTTGCGAAATCAGGTACTGATGGTGAAGAAAGATGGGTAATACTAGAATTAAAAATGATAGCAGACGTTGGTCTACTAGGATTCCCAAATGTTGGTAAATCAACATTCTTATCAGTAGTAACAAAAGCTAAACCAAAGATAGCTAACTATCACTTTACAACACTAACTCCAAACTTAGGTGTTGTTCAGACAGGATTTGGTGAAAGTTTTGTACTTGCAGATATACCAGGTATAATAGAGGGTGCATCTGAAGGGATAGGACTTGGACATGAATTCCTAAGACATGTAGAAAGAACAAAAGTATTAATACATATAGTAGATATATCTGGATTAGAAGGTAGAGATCCAATAGATGATTTTGAAAAAATCAATGAAGAATTAAAACTATACAATGAAAGATTAGCTACAAGACCGCAGGTAGTGGTAGCTAACAAAGCAGATATACTTTTCGATGATTCTATATATGAAAACTTCAAAGCAGAGATAGAATCAAGAGGATACAAAGTATTCAAAATGTCAGCTGCAACTAGAGATGGTGTAGATGACGTTATAAAATATGTAACTCAGTTACTTGCTGAAGCAGAAGAAATAGAATTAGTATCAGAAAATGAAATATATAGACCAGAACTTGATGCAAATAACGAAGAAGAAGGTCTACACATAGAACTTGCAGAAGATGGAGTATTTGAAGTAACTGGTAAAGCACTTAGAAGAATAATGTACTCTGTAAACTTCGACGATATGGAATCACTTCAGTACTTCCAGAATGCTATGGAAAGCCAGGGAGTATTTGACAGATTAAGAGAAATGGGTATAGATGACGGAGATTTAGTAAGAATTTACGAATTAGAATTCGAATTCTATAACTAAGATATAAATTTTAAAAAGATTAAATTATAAAAATAGAGGAGAAAAGACATGCTAAAAGGTAAACAGAGAGCTTATCTTAGATCACTTGCAAATACTTTAAAACCTACAGCTCAGATAGGTAAAGAAGGTGTAACTGGAGCATTCTTAGATGAATTAGACAACCAGTTAAGAGCAAGAGAACTAGTTAAAATAACTATATTAGAAAATGCTGGATTAGATGCTAAAGAAACAGCAAATGCAATATGTGAAGAATTAAGAGCTGAATTTGTTCAGGCTATAGGATTTAAGTTCACTATATACAGAAAAAATAATGAACAGCCTAAAATACTATTCCCAGGACAGGCACCAGCAAAAGCTAAAAAAGATAACGGTAAAAAAAGAGTAACAAAAAGATCAGTACAATAAAAAAATGGCTGTTGCAAAAATTGCAACAGCTTTATTTTTTATTCAGGATATTTTATTTGAGTACTGAAACGATCGTATCCTATTATTGTGTTTTCAAATACACTTTTAGCATTATTTTCGAATACATTTGGGTCTTCTATAGAAGGGCTAAAATGAGTTAAAAGAAGTTGTTTAGCATTTCCCCTTACAGCAAGTGAAGCAGCCTCTCTAAATAGCATATGCTTGTTTTTAATAGCCTTTGAGATATCCATTTCGTCTCCGTACATAGCCTCACATATAAATAAATCCGCATCCTTGATAAACTCTGGTATAGTATCTAAAGGTCTTGTATCTGTAATCATAGAAATTTTTATACCTTTTCTATCATCTCCAAGAACCATGTCAGGTGTATAATTTACATCATCATCCATAATAGTCATTCCTTTTTGTAGCATATTCCAATATTTTCTAGGAACATTGTTTTGCTGAGCTTTTTCAACATTAAATTTTGGATGTCTTGCAAAATAAAAATTATACCCTATACATTCAGTTGAATGTTCTAATTCTATTGTTTCTATAGATAAATCTGATAATAGAGGATCTACAAGAGAGAATCTACCCTCTGGATTTTCAATTATATTCAATTTATATGGTAGTGTGATAAGAACTTGTATAGCATCCATAGCTTCTTTTATTCCGACAGGACCAACAATTGTTACGGTTTTCTTTCTTTCACTATTTCCCATAGTAGAAAGCAGTCCTATAAGACCTATTATATGATCACCATGAGTATGTGTTATGCAGATTAAATCTATATCCTTAAAACCGCAGCCTTTCATTTTCATAGAAACTTGTGTGCCTTCGCCACAATCTACTAAAATTTTTCTCCCATTAAAATTCATAAAAAGAGAAGATAAAAATCTATTTGGTAGTGGAACATTTCCACCACATCCTAAAAGAGTTAAATTAACCATATATTCCTCCTAAAATAGTAAATTTAATATAATAAAATTTAAAATTATAGATACTTAATTAGATTATATTAAAAAAATGATAAAAAAATCTTATTAAAGTTAAAATTGTAACTTATTTGTAATTATAAAATCTGAAATATATAATATAATAATTGTAACATCAATATGATTAAAATGAATATATTTTTGCTATAATAAAAGTAGAAAAAAGATTTTTTCTTAAAAATAAAAATTGATTGTGACTACATAAACACCTAATTTCTAGATAAGGGGGGAGAAAAATGAGAAAAGCATATAAAAGAATAATAAGTACGGCGATGGTATTATCTATAGTAATACAAGGAAATACAGTATTTGCAAAAGAAATATCTAATAATAACAACAATGAATCTAAAAAACTAGTAGTTGTATACGAAAGAAAAGATTCTAAGGACTATTTAGATATATTAATCAACGGAAAAACAAATCAAAAGGAAATAAAAGACGGCAAACTTTGTGAAGTCGTAGATGGAATAGACATAGCGGTTGTTGATTCAAATAAATCTACTAATTTAAAATCTGATATGACAAATCTAATTAAGAGCGGTGCAGAGGCATTTATCTACATAAATGGTGAGAATGTAGATGTATTTAGTGCTAATGACGTATCTAAAAAAATAAGCAAATCAAATGAAACTAACGGTAAATCAAATGAGTCTAAAAAAGAAGATTTAAAAAGAGAATCTACATCTAAAGAAAATCCTTCAAAAGAAGGAACTAAAGAGGATGCAAAAAAAGACACTTCTAAAAAAGTAAAAGTTGAAATAGATTATAGACAGAAAAATTCGTCTAATGAATTAATATCTTTAAAAACAGCAACAACTGTATCATCTTCAGAAAAAGAAGAATCTAAAACTGAAAATAGAAAAGAAGAAGATAAGAATAAAGAAGAAGATAAAAATAACTCAAATCAGAAACCAGAACAAGATAAAGAAGAAAATAAGGATGAGAACAAAGACGAAGTAAACTTTAACAATGAAGATGTACTAGGAAAAACTTCTACTGAATTAGTTGGAGATTACTATACAATAGGTAAAGAAGAAAGTAACTTTGCAAATTTAATAAATGATGCATTACTTAGCAAAACAGGTGCAGAAATAGCTATGACTAATGCAGGAACTATATTAAAATCAATACCAAAAGGCGACATAACTTATGGAAATATAGTAGAATCTGTAATATTTGGAAATACAGTTATAACTAAAAAGTTAACTGGAAAACAGATAAAAGATGCAATAGAAGTCGGAGCTGAGATATATCCAGAAGCTAACTCTACATTCTTACACTTTGGAAATCTTACATACACAATAGATGTAAATAAAAAAGCTGGTAGTAGAATAACAGATATTAAAGTAAAAGGTAAAAAGCTTGACGAATCAAAACAGTATCTAGTTGCTATGAATGATTATATGTCTACAGATTATAGCTCTATATCTGGATCAGGTATTGAAAAAAATTACGGTGAATTAGATAAGGTAATAGCAGAATTTATAAAATCTAAAGGAACTGTAAACTATAAAAATGATGGTAGAATAAAAGTAACTAAAACAATAAATATAAATAGAGAAAAGGTTAAAAAAGTAGTTACTGCTATAGATAAATTAACATATGATAAGACAACATCTAATATAAAAGCGGTAAATGAAGCTATAAAAATGTTCAATGACTTAAATCAGGACGAAAGAAAACAAGTAACAAACTATAAAAAACTTGTTAAGATAGCAGATTCTTTAAGAAGCAATGGTGTAAATGTAAGTAAACCAAACGGAACAGGATCTAGTTCATCATCAAGTAACTCAAGTGGTTCAAAACCTACACAGAAATCTCCAAAAACGGGTGATGCATCATCAATAGCAGGAGCAGCAGGAACATTTGTAGCATCAGCTGCAGCCTTTGGAGCGCTAAGAAGAAAAAAAGAAGACTAATAACTTGAATTAGTATTAATCCCAAATAAATAATAATTGATGATTAAATAAAAAATCCCTACAAAAGATTGTAATTTAAAACTTCTGTGGGGATTTTAATTTTAATATAATATTTATCTCATTGTATCCTGTTTCTTTAACTGATAGTAATTATACACACCTAGTGCAAAACATAAAACACCGATAATTAATTTCTTCATACTTATTCCTCCTTAACAATCGAATTCATCAAAATTCAAAAGTTCTCTTAGTACTCTTTTAATAATATCATAATTAAAGCCTTTATAAGCTAAATGTTGATAAATTTTTTGATTAATTTTATTTTTATCCTCGCCCTTTAGCCTTTTTAATCTCTTTTCAGCTAGATATT
>OFOU01000434.1_pt1 | contig 35320 bp, 32 predicted proteins | sample 1542061 | NCBI WGS metagenome assembly OFOU01 (sample SAMN04209239, study PRJEB22552) | human gut metagenome | biome: gut; material: feces | host: Homo sapiens | place: USA: Oklahoma
AGACAAACAAAAAAAACTAGTATAAAGAATTTTTTCTTCATACTAGTTTTTATAATTAAGTAAATTTATTTATAAACTACCTCTTATTTTTTTATTATAATAATTCTCTTCCACAAGCACTTCTTGCAGCAACTCTACCAAAATGAAGAGCATGACCTATACTATATCCACAAGAAGGAACTCCATATCCGAAGTTACCAGTGTTTGCAACTTCTCCTGCTGCATATAACCCTGGTATTATTTTCTTATCGTTGTCAAGAACATGAGCTGCTATATCTATTTCAAGACCACCAAATGTTATAGAAGTAGCTGGTCTTAAAAATACAGCATAATATACATCTCCTCTTATAGCTCTCATTTCACTTGCTGGTTTTTCATAATCTTCATCAAATCCAATATCACATAAATAATTATATCTATCTACAGTAGCTTTTAAAACTTCTGGTTTAACATCTATTTTTTCTGCTAATTCTTCTATACTACTAGCTTTTATTGCTTCTTTTGATCCTAGAGTGTACTGAAGTAGAGGATATTTATCTGCTTCTTCTCCACAAGTTATATACCATCCGCCAGCACTACCAGCTTTTGCCATTGCGCAACCAACTAAACTGTGGAACTGATACTCATTACAGAAACGCTTACCTTCTAAAGTAACTATTAAACTCGGTTCTTCATTTACACCTACTCCAGTTCTTTCATTTAACATCATTGTCTGTAAAGATGGGTGTTTATAATTTCTAGCGCCTATTGCTTCTGCAACTCTAGCTCCATCTCCTTGACTTGATTCTGGGCAATTGTAATAATAGCCTTTCATCCATGGATATCTTGATTCAACTAATTCTCTATTAGCTGCAAATCCACCTGTTCCTATAAACACACCTTTTTTAGCCATTATAGTAACAACACTTCCATCTAAAGTATCTGTAGCTTTAGCTCCAACTACTCTTCCATCTTCTACTATTAACTCTGTAAGAGAAGTATTTAAAAGAGTTGTCCCGCCAAGCTCATGGAATTTATTATTTAGTGGAACTATAAATCCTCCACCATATCCCATAGTCTGGCCACCGCCACCCATACTATTATGGATTCTCCATGGTAACTGAGAAGTATGAGGTGCTTCAACATCCTGCACTTCAAATCCCTGTTTTTCTAACCAATGTATATTTTCTGCTGCATGATAGCAGAAATAATTTATCTTATCATCATCTAAGAAAGTTCCCGCAGCTTTTTTTAAGAAATCAAACTGCATTTGCGGTGTATCTAATATACCTCTTTCTATCTGAGTTCTTGTGCCAGCACCCATTATCTTACCACCACATATTGCAGAAGAACCACCAATTACTCCCTGTTTTTCAACAAGAACTACATCAGCTCCACAATATTTAGCTTCTACAGCTGCTGAAAGACCTGCTATACCAGATCCAAATACTACAAAATCAGTTTCTATTGTTCTATCTTCCTTTTTAGGTGGAACTGGAACTGCTTTATTCTTTAACTCTTCAACATCTCCACCTGCCTGTTCAACACAAGATGCAACTGCTTTAGCTATAGCTTTACAAACAACCTCAGCACCTACAACCATTGGTACAGCTAAAGACTGATATTCTATTATCTTTGGAACCCAATGTTCAAAAGGTGAACTTTCAAGACCATATGCCTGTCCATATATTTCTTTGTGTTTAACAATATTAATATCTGTTATTTCACTTTCAGAAAATGTTACTTCAACAACAACCTTACCTTTTACACCGTATCCTTTTCCAGTGTATGTACCTGCATTATACTTCGCCATGAAACTTTTCCCTCCTAGTAAAACTTACCTTAAAATGATTTTGTTATTTTTTTGTTAATAACATTATAGAAGATTATATTCCGTTGAAATTTCAAAGTCAACGAGTTGCATAACGTTGTATAAAATACCACTTTACTGTCTTTAAATAGGTTAATAAAGTAATTGCATTTGTCTTCTTTTATCTCTTTACTTTTTGACATATTCGGCATCTATCTTATCTAAATTATATTTATTCATCAAGTTTATAAGTACATCTGCATACACAAGTTCACCCTTAGAATTTTCCTTTGTAGCATATCCTGCATCCTCTAAAACCTGAGCCTGAGCTTTTCCATTTTTAGCCTTAAACAGCCCTGCTTTCTCATATCTCTTATTTTCACTTAAAAACTTTCCATAATCGTATATCGACTCTTTATAAGACCTATATCTTCTAAATGCCGCATTTTCTGTATCATTATACCCTTCCTTTGTATTCATATTGACAGTTCTCCCATCCCAAGATTTATCTGCCTTTATACCAAACAAATTAAAATATTCCTTAGAAAGCTCCGACTTACCCCAATTGGATTCAATAGCTGCCCGCGAAATAGTCACAGAAGGATAAATTCCATACTTTTCATAAACATCTATAGCTATTGGCTCAACCATTTCAATAAAATCCTCTCTCTGCATATCCTCTATATATCCTCTTCCAAATGTAGAATACACAGCAAAGATCAAAATAGTCAAAACTACTAAAACAATAGATATATTTCTAGCTTTTTTCTTTGCTTTCTTACTTTTACCTCCACTAGGTTTCTTTGAATTTTTGCTAGATCCACCTTTTACAGAGCTACTTCCCTTTTTAGATGCAGATTTTTTCAAACTTGTACCACTTTTTTTAGATTTCTTCTGAGTACCCTTGCCTTTTGAAGCATTAAGCTCGATCTTTACTTTCTGAGAGCTATTCTTTTTAGGCTTAACACCTAAATTTCTATCCTCTTCTCTCTCCTTGAGCTTTCCCTTCACACTCTTTCTCATATCATCTAATCTCTTGATATCTATATTATTTTCATCCATATGCATTTCCTCACAATTTTTTACTATATTTTTTATTATACAATACAACTCCTCCTAAATAAAAATAAAAATGCGCTATCTCACGAACATTTTACAATCATCAAAATAAAAAAGAGCTGCTACAATACCTGTAACAACTCTCAATTATAATTAATTATCTTGATTTTAGCTCTATCCAAGCCTTATCATATAGTTTTATATCTTTACCTATATCTGTAAATGTTTCGCACTTACTTAAATACTCATCATCAGGATAAGCTCCTTTATTGCTAGTTATCTCCTTATCAAGAAGGTCAAAACAAGCTTTATTAGGAGTAGAATATCCTATATACTCTGTATTTATCTTAGCAATTTCTGGATCAAGCATAAAGTTTATAAACATTTCTGCTTCTTTTTTATTCTCACAAGTAGTAGGTATGCACATAGCATCTACCCATCTATTAGTACCTTCTTCTGGATTGAAGAATTTTAAATCTGGATTTTCTTCCCGCATAAGAGGGAAATCTCCTGAATATATCATTCCTATATATCCATCTTCTCCAACCATTCTATCTTTAACCTCATCATTTACATAAGCTAAAGCGTATTCTTTCTGTTTAACTAATAGCTCCTTAGCTTCATTTATTTCCTTTGGATTTGTAGTATTCATACTATACCCTAACTTAAATAAAGCTGCACCCATTGTATCTCTAACAGAGTCAAATATTAATATCTTTCCTTTATATTTAGGATTCCATAAAATATCCCAAGACCCTAAGTCCTTTTCATCGACATACTTTGAATTGTATGCAAGACCTAAAGTACCCCACATATAAGGAACACTGTACTCATTTTTAGGATCGTATTCAGAACCTAAAAACTTCTTATCTATATTTTTTATATTAGGAATGTTATTAAAATCTAGCTTTTCAAGTAGACCTTCCTTCCTCATCTTTGCAACCATATAATCAGAAGGTACTACAATATCGTACTTAGTACTTCCACTCTTTACCTTCTGATACATCATTTCATTTGTATCGTAAGTAGAATACTGTACCTGTATACCAGTCTGTTCTTCAAATACATCTATTAAACTTTCATCAATATAGTCTCCAACGTTGTAAACATTTAAAACTTTTGATGAATCTGCAGATTTTCTACAACCTGTTAGAGGAAGCACTGTCATACAAGCAATTAAAACAAGTGACAATATTTTTTTAGCTATTTTCATCTATCTTCTTCCCCTTTCTTCTAAAGACTGTTTCTTATTAGAAAGTATTAACAGTATAAGAACTGTTATAAACATTAAAGTAGAAAGTGCATTTATTTCTGGTTTTATACCTCTTCTTGCCATAGAGTAGATTTCTATAGATAAGTTTGTAACCCCATTTCCAGAGTTGAAGAAACTTATTATGAAATCATCTATAGACATAGTAAATGCCATTAAAAAACCTGACACTATACCTGGTTTTATCTGAGGTAGTATAACCTTTCTTAATGCATAAAATGGTGTCGCACCTAAATCTAATGCCGCATTCTCTATATTTTCTGGCATCTGTCTTAATTTTGGAAGCACAGAAAGTATTACATAAGGAATACAGAACATTATATGTGCTATAAGCATTGTAAAGTATCCAAAATCAACCTGTAAAAATACAAATAAACTCATAAGAGCTACCCCTGTTACTATCTCTGTATTTAATATTGGTAGGTTGTTTACATTCATCATTATAGCTTTGTTTCTAGGTCTCATCTTATTTATACCTATTGCACTTAAAGTACCTACTATAGTAGCTATTACTGAAGAAATTATAGCTATAGTAACTGTATAATAAAGTGCTGTCATTATCGCTTCATTTTGGAATAATCTCACATACCATTTAGTAGTGAAAGCTCCTATATGTCCCATAGATCTTGAATCACTGAAAGAGAATACTATTAGAGCGAATATTGGTATATATAGGAATAAGAAAACTAAAAACATATATATATCAGAAACTATTTTTATCTTCTTTTTGTTTTTATTCATTATATAACCATACCCCCTTCTCCGCTTCCGTCGTCCATCTTAGACATTATACTCATTGAAATTAATATTACTATCATTAAGAATATTGATATCGCAGAACCAAAGTTCCAGTCACCTACAACTGTAAACTGCTGTTCTATTAAATCCCCTATTAACATTGTTTTTCCTCCACCAAGAAGTCTTGATATAGCGAATGATGTTATTGATGGCATGAACACCATTGTTATACCAGAGAAAACTCCTGGTAAGCTAAGTGGGAATATTATTTTTCTAAATACTGTAAAATTGTTAGCTCCTAAATCGTGAGCTGCATCTATTAAATCGTGGTCCATTTTTGATAATGAAGTGTATATAGGTAATACCATAAATGGTAAGAAGTTATAAACCATACCTAATAACACTGCAAATGGAGTATATAAAATAGAACGATACTCTATACCAAATAATCCTAAAAAGCTACTTAATAATCCGTTCTGACCTAGGATTGACGCCCAAGAATATGTTCTAAGTAAGAAGTTCATCCACATCGGAAGTATAAATAAAAGTATTAAAGTTCCTCTTTTACTTATTGGAGCTTTAGATATAATATACGCTACTGGGTAGCCTATTAATATACATGCTAAAGTAGCTCCACCTGATATTAATATAGATCTCCAAAATACTGATAAATATATTGGATCTAAAACTGCTTTAAAGTTATCAAGAGTAAATACTACCTGTCCATTTACTTCTTTTGTAAAACTATAATAAACTACTAGGAATAATGGAATTACTACGAATATTGCACTCCATACTATATATGGATAAGCAAATTTTGATTTTGAATTCTTAATTTTCATCATCTTCACCAGCTTCTATTTCAACTTTTTTCATTATGTGTATATCCTCAGGATATATGTCTATTCCTAGTTCAGTTCCTACTTCTGCATTCCGAGTATTATGAAGTAGCCAAGTTCTTCCATTTTCTTCTAATTCTATTTCGTAGTGTACTCCCTTGAATATTACAGATGTTACTTTTCCTACTACCATACCGTCTTCTGGTTTAACCATTTTTATATCTTCAGGTCTTATAACAACTTCTATTTCTTCGTTCTTTTCAAATCCTTTATCTACACATTCAAATTCTCTATCTGCAAATACAACTCTAAAGTCTTCAAGCATTACACCAGGTAGTATATTACTTTCTCCTATAAACTTAGCAACAAATGAGTTTTTAGGCTCATTGTATATATCTACTGGGTTACCCATCTGCTGTATTTTTCCTTTATTTAGAACTACTATAGTATCAGACATACTAAGTGCTTCTTCCTGGTCGTGTGTAACAAATATAAATGTTATCCCTAATTTTTTCTGTATTCTTTTAAGCTCTATCTGCATTTCCTGTCTTAATTTTAAATCAAGCGCTCCTAGAGGCTCGTCAAGAAGAAGAACTTTAGGCTCATTTACAACAGCTCTTGCTATTGCAATTCTCTGCTGCTGCCCACCAGATAAAGAGTCTATTGCTCTATTTTCAAATCCTTCAAGTGCAACAAGTTTTAAAACTTCTTTAACCTTTTTATCTATCTCATCTTTTGGAACTTTCTTTATCTTTAACCCAAATGCTACATTTTCGTAAACATTCATATGTGGGAATAGTGAATATTTCTGGAAAACAGTGTTTACATGTCTTTCATTTGGAGGTAGGTCGTTTATTTCCTTCCCTTCGAATATTACACTCCCTGCATCAGCCTGTTCAAAACCAGCTATTATTTTTAATAGTGTTGTTTTACCACATCCTGATGGTCCTAATAATGTTAAAAACTCATTTTTCTTTATATCAAGATTAAATTTATCTAATACTACGTTATCTCCACCGTATACTTTATGTATTCCTCTTAATTCTATTATATTTTCTGCCAAAGTATAACACCTCTCTCCTCAAAATTAAATCAAACATATTATTTAAATTTATAAATCTATAATTGCACTACTTTCGTATAAATTAGAAAGTAGGTGGTGTACTTACCCAAAGTACCTTAGCTACAGTTTTTCCTTCGTTTGATAGGAAGTGTTTAGCTCTCGGTTTAAAGTAGAAACTTTCTCCTTTTCTAACCTTTAGCTTTTTCTCTCCTAAATGAAGGAATACTGATCCTGCAAGCACATATCCAAACTCTTCTCCCTCATGAGGTTTTTCTTCTTTGTACTGACCTCCAGGTTGAATTGTAACTATTACTGGCTCCATCTCATTTTTCTGTGAGTTTGGAACTAGCCATTTAAATTCGTATTTTAATTCTTCGTCCTCTGTTTCAAACATATCATCTTTAACGAATACTATCTTTTCGCTCTCTGTATCATTAAAGAATTCCTTTAAGTTTGTCCCAAGTATTTCTAATATATCTATTAAAGTAGCTATAGATGGTGAAGTTAAATCATTTTCAAGCTGAGATATAAATCCCTTTGAGAGCTCGCATCTATTAGCTAACTCTTCTTGGGTGAGCTGTTTTTCTATTCTAAGTCTTTTAATCTTTTTACCTATTTCCATTTTCATTTACCCCTGTCTATATATAAATTTTTACTAAACTCTAAGTTTATCGTTTCTAAACTACAACAATTAGATATTATAAACAAAAAGTTTATTTTTTTCAAGGGTTATTTTGTTTTTTGTTACGATTTGTTTTATTTTTTATCTTTAGCTTTTTTCAAGGCTTTCGATACATTTATAATTACAGCAGTCAATATTAATATTCTCAAAGTTTAGTATTAGTATATTTATTTTTAAAAAATTACACATATTTTCTTACATAAATATCTCTATAATTTTTACATAATCTTAAAAAATCATTCTCATTCAGATGATTATCATCATATAAAACTTTTTTTACCTTCAAATATCAACGAATACAAGTCTTACATTATAATTAAATATAGATTAAATTTGCATAAAAAAGAACCCCTTATATTTTTAAGAGGTTCCATAATTTTGAATTTCTCAAATCAATAGGCTTATTTTATAAAATTCTCAGATACTCTTTTTACGTATCTTATATCGTCTATTATGTATCTGTTCTCTACTTTTGTTCCATCAAATCTACAAGCATTAAATACTACCTTTATAGCTAGTCCTAAACCAAATGCACTTATTATTGTTCCTATTCCTACTTTTCCTCCAAGTAGTATACCTATAGCAAGAGCAGATATGTCCATAGTAACCTTAACTAGATTTGCTGATTTTCCAGTTTTTTTCTGTAGGCAAACCATAAGTCCATCTCTAGGTCCACTTCCTAATCCGCTGTCCATATAAAGAACCATGCCAAATGATAAGACTATTAAACCACCTATAAGAAGTGCTAATCCAGATACAAGACTGCCAGCTGTTGGTATATATCCTGAATATATTATCATATCCATAAATAAGCCAACTAAAACCATATTAGCAACTGTTCCCCAGCCTATATTATCGCCAAATACAAAATCTGCAATCATTGTAAGAGATGCTACAATTATAGTGGCTGTTCCTATAGTTATACCTAGCTTGTTAGATAACCCTTGATGAAGGACATCCCAAGGTTGCATACCTAAATTTGCATTTATTGTCATAACTATACCTATTGAGCATATAAAAAGTCCGATTACTAATTTAGCAACTTTTGATCCGATTGTCTTAAACATAGCATTAACACCATCCATTTTACAAATTTCATCCTTTGCCTATATAATACAAAAAAATTGTTGAAATTTCAAGGGTTTATGCGCTTTTTGTTAAGATTTATACAACTTTATAAATTATCTGCTCCAAAAGCTAGTGGCATTAAATCTTCTATATTTGTTATTAATGTTTTTTCTCCATTAGATAATATTATCTCGACATCTTTTTCTATAAGCTCTGATAATACCTGTCTACAAGCTCCACAAGGAGTAACTAGTTTTTCCCCTTTAGATACTATTGCGATTGCTTTTATGTGTTTTTTTCTATATCCATTAGAATACGCCGCAAATATCGCACTTCTCTCAGCACAGTTAGTAAGTCCATAAGATGCATTTTCTATATTTGCTCCTAAGAAATATTTCCCATCTGTTGTTTCAACACAAGCTCCTACTTTATACTTTGAATATGGTGCATATGCGTTCTGCATAGCTTCAAATGCTTTATCTACTATTTTCATATCATTTCCTCTTTTCTAAAATTGTTTTTTTATATTATACAACAGATACCTTATTTAAAACTAAGTTTTTTCTACAAATTTGCAAGAAATATTTCATTTGCAATTTTTATTAGCATATATACTCTTTACAAACAAAAAGCCGAGTAAAATATACCCGGCTATAATTTTATTCTATTTTGTTTCTGTTGCTGGATTTTCTTCTTTTTCTTCAGCTTCAGTTTTATTTCCTTCAAATTTTACATCTGTAGCTGTTCCAGTTATTTTATCTTCTATTTTACCACTGTTCTTTATAGTCGCACCAGTTCCATTAACTTCTACAGTTTTTATTGATCCTGTATTTTCTAAAGTAACACTAGTACCATTTATTTTTACACTTGTTGTAGTTCCTTCATTTTTTATACTAGCTTTTGATGCATCCACATCTATATTTGTTATTGTACCTTTGTTTATAACAGCTATAGATTCAGCATTTGCATCTAATAATAAATTTTCTACTTTTACTCCACCTGCAACGCTTAAAGAAGCTGCTCTTTTTGTTTCTAATTTTTTTATAGATCCACCTAGTATTTCTACATTAGCTTCAGCTGAATCTAAAGTAACTTTTCCATTGAAAGTTCCATTTATTTTTATATTTATAGCTTTATCAGTTGATATAGTAAAATCATCTGAAGTATCTGCATTTGTTTTTAGAGTTATTGTATCTCCTGCATTTGCATTGGCTAATACTGTATTTAGGTCGTCTTTATTGTTTACTTCATAGTTTATATTAGTCTGAGTTGCCTTTATTTCTTCTATAGCATCTTCATTACCATTTCCTCCAACCTGAGTTATAGTTTTTATAACTTTATTTTTGAATAGGCTCTTTTGACTATCTGATAATTTTGATCCAACTATAACTACTGGTGCATTATTTTTAGCTGCAAGAACACCTACTGAAAGTGCATCTATTAATTCTCCAGATTTTTTAAGTCCATCTTTAGCTACGTATATATTATTTAATTCTTTACCTTTGTAGAATTCTTCTATAACTCTAGCATTTGTATCATTTCTATTTTTACCTTCTATTCTTATAGCTGCTGGTAGTGATTCTGCTACTTCTTCTGAAACAACACTATCTCCACCTATTATATAAGAGTTTGATATTTTATTGTCTTTTATAAAGTCTTTAGATACTTCTATTCCTTTTTTAGGGTTTGATAATATTATAGGCATACCTTTTTCTGCTGCAATAGCTGCTACTGATACTGCATCAGCAAGACCATTTGTACCATTTACTACTGCTACACTATTAATAGCTTCTAATTTATTTGATTTATTAAAGTCGTTTAGTGCCTTAGCTATTTCTAGTGCTGTTTCTTCTCTAGTATCACCTTTTATTCTATCTACAGTCGTAACTCCTACAGCTTTTAATTCTTCAACTAGAGCTTCTGGTAAAACTGCTTCTCCACCTATTAATACCACTTTTTTTGCTCCAGTTCTAACTATTTCATCTTTAGTAACCGCTGTAAGTGCATTTTTAGAAGTAAGTAATATTGGTGCTTTAAGTGCATTTGCATATGGTGTTGCTGCTAATGCATCTGGTATAGCATCGTCATTTACTAGTATAACAGTCTCCGCATTTGCATAAGCTCTTTTACTTATCATAGCTGCAGTTTCGTACCTATTATCTCCAACTATTTTATCTACTGATGCTGCATAAGCTGGTATAACTGTACCAACTGCCATAGTAGCTGCTAATGCAACTGTTGTGTATCTTTTCATATTCATAACTAGCACCCCCAAGTTTAATTTTATTATTATAAATATTTTATCATATTTTTGCAATCTTTTATTTAATTACCCTATTTAAATTTTTCAAAACATTAAATGTTTATAAAGGAAAAGAGATACCAGTAGGTATCCCTTTATTATTAAAATATATATTTTTTAATTTTACTATTTTACAACTGTGTAATCTTCTGGTTTTAACTGAGAAGCTGCAGCTTCGTCTAATATAACTATTACATCGTTGTGTAACTGTAATACTGTAGCTGGAACCATTGGATCTATATCTCCGTAAACAGTTTTAGCTATAGCTTCTGCTTTTCCTTCTCCTGAAGCTAAAAGAACTATTTTTTTAGATTTTAATATAGTTCCTATACCCATACTTACTGCTTTTTTAGGCACTTCTTCTTCTGAAGCGAAGAATCTTGAGTTTGCTTCTATTGTAGATGGTGTAAGTTCAACTAAGTGAGTATTTTTTATAAATACTGAATCTGGTTCATTGAATCCTATATGTCCATTTTTTCCTATTCCAAGAACCTGTATATCTATTCCACCAGCTGCTTCTATTCTTTCTTCGTAAGCTTTACATTCAGCTTCTACATCTTCTACCATTCCATTTGGAAGGTTGTAGTTTTCTATGTTTACATGGTTGAAAAGATGTTTTTTCATGAAGTAATCATAGCTCTGATCATTTTCAACTGGTAACTGATAGTATTCGTCTAAGTTGAAGCTTGTTACATCTGCAAAATCTATTTTTCCTTCGTTGTATTTTTCAACTAAAGCTGCATACATTCCTTCTGGAGTACTTCCTGTTGCTAATCCTAATACTGAGTTAGGTTTTAATATAAGCTGAGCTGCAAATATTCTAGCCGCTTTTTCGCTCATCTGAGCATAGTCTTTACATACTAATATCTTCATTTTAAATCCTCCAATATTTTTCTATTTATCATTCACCGCATTTTGCGGATTTTTACAATTTTTTATTATATCTATATTTTACTATTATTTCCGTTCGAATACTATATCTCCTGTACAAATTGTCATACTACAGTTGAAATCATCGTCAAATAATGCAAAGTCTGCATCTTTACCTATTTCTATACTACCTTTTTTATCAGCTACATGTATTGCAGTTGCTGGGTTTAAAGACGCAAGGTTTATAGCTTCTACTACTGTTAGGTCTGTGTTGTTGTAGAAGTTTCTTACCATAGAGTTAAGTGCAGAAACACTTCCTGCTAATGCTCCATTTTCTAATCTAGCAGCATTATCTTTAACTATAACTTTCTGTCCACCTAATGAGTATTCTCCGTCTTCAAGACCTCCAGCTTCCATTGAGTCTGTTATAAGTATTAATTTATTTTTGCCTTTGTTGTGTATTACAAACTGGAATAATCCTTTGTTTACATGTATTGTATCTGCTATTATTTCAGTGAATACATCTCTAGTAAGTGCTGCACCAACTATTCCGGGCTCTCTGTGGTTTAATCCTGTCTGAGCATTGAATAAGTGAGTAACACTTCCAACACCTTCATCTATGGCTGCATTTGCTTCATCAAATGTAGCTTTACTGTGTCCCATAGATATTAATATATCTGTGCTTCTCTTAACAGCTTTTATAAATTCAAAGTTTTCATCTTTTTCTGGAGCTATTGTTATAACTTTTATAACATCTGAGTAATCTTTTATAAATGAGAATTCAGGTATTGCTATGAATTTAGCATTCTGAGCACCTTTAAATGCTTCATTTATAAATGGCCCTTCAACATGAGATCCAAGTACCTGAGAACCTTCCATTTTTCTACCTTTTGCTCTTCTTATTGTATCTAAAGCTGTATATATATCAGATTTTCCCATTGTCATAGTTGTTGGTAAGAACCCTGTAACACCATGACGTGCAACAGATTTTGACATAGTTTCTATTGCGTGGTCTGTACCATTCATAGTATCTTCACCCATATTACCATGTATATGTATATCTATTAAACCTGGAGATATATATTTTCCTTCAGCATCTATTACTTCACAGTTTTCTGGTATTTCAGAAGTTATACTCTGTATTTTAGTGTCAAATACTATATTTTTTCCTTCTAAAACTTTGTCTTTTAATATAATTCTACCGTTTGTAAGGCATTTCATTTTAATACCCCTCCTAATCAATATTTTTTTAATTTATTCTATTAAAATTACATTCCTATATTTATCTCATACTGATATTTATCACTTCTAATTATAGTCACTGTATACTCTATAATTTTTTCATCTTCGGTGTAAGATGTTCTCTGAATGCTAAGTGCTAGCCGTCCTTTTTCACATTGTAGTTTTTCGCTAACTTTTATATCTACTTGTATAGGATCTATTATCTGCTCTACTCTAGCTACTTTGTATCCATATTCATTTTCCAAAATTTTATACAAAGAATTATCATCTAACATTCCCTTTGTCATACCACCGCATACCTTTTCTGGAATGTATGCAATCTCGTATCCAAATGGCTCATTTTCTACATATCTAATTCTTTTTATCTTGTATACGTTTTCTCTTTTGTCAGTTATTCCCAGTTTTTCCATTATAATATCATCTGGGTTTAGTATTTCAAATTTTATTATATCTGTCTTAATATCAATTCCTCTGCTCTTCATAACTTCTGTAAACCCTTTTACATTGTTGAACTGATATTTTTTCTTTTTCTGCGCTACAAAAGTCCCCTTACCTTGTTTTCTGTAGAGAATCCCCTCAGAAACAAGTGCGTTTATAGCTTTATTGACAGTCATTCTACTTATTTCTTGCTCTTTACAAATTTCTCTTTCTGGAAGAAGTACGTCGCCTTCTTTTAATTCTCCAGACTCTATCATATCCTTTATTATCGATTTTAATTGGATATGTATTGATACAGAACTAGTTTTATCTACTTTCTTCATATCGATTCCACCTTTTATTTTGGTATATACCAATTATATACCTATAGCATTTTTTATTCAATGCTTTTAACAAAAAAATAATTTTTCTTAACTTACTTTATAAAAATTTATTTCTCTTAAATTAAAATAACTTTCCATTTCATATGACTTATGTATTATAATAGATTTAATGATTAAAACGTTAGGAGTGAAAAATTTGGTAAAAATAGGAGAATTAAATACGCTTGAAGTTAAGAGAAAAGCTGATTTTGGCTATTTCTTAGATGGTCAGACAGGCAACTCAACTGATGATGTACTACTTCACAACAAATTTATTGAAGACGGAACTGAAATCGAGGTCGGAAAAGAAGTCGAAGTCTTCATATTCAAAGATTCTAAAGGAAGATTTGCTGCAACTACAAAGAAACCTTTAGCTTGCGTGGGGGATATAGCATATCTTAAAGTTGTCGACAACACAGATATAGGTACATTCATAGACGTTGGTCTTCCAAAAGATGTACTTGTACCATTTAGAGAAAAAACTCATCCAATGTTCAGAGATGAAAAATATTTATTCTATATATATGTAGATAAGAGCGGAAGAATAGCTGCAACTACTGATATAGACCATCATCTAACTACAGACCATGAGTACAATTTAGGAGATACTGTAACTGGTATCGTGTACGGATTCCAGACTAATGGAACTGCTATGCTTTGTGTAGACAACAAATACGCAGCAGTTATACTAAACAACGAATACTTTACAGATTTAGATGTCGGACAGGTTATGGAAAACCTAAAAGTTATAAAAATATACGACGACGGAAAACTAGGGCTTACTCCAAGAGCAGACAGAAAATCTGAAATGGATTCAGTTGAATACAAGATATTAAGCTACCTTGAAGGAAATGACGGATATATGAGATTTAACGATAAATCTGATCCAAAAGATATAAAAATATTATTCAATTCAAGTAAAAAGAACTTCAAAAGAGCTTTAGGTGTACTTATGAGAAAAGGTATAGTATACCAGGACGAAAACGGAACATATTTAAAATAATATAATTACAAAAGGCATATACCACTTTTAGTAGTATATGCCTTTTTTCTATTTTAATAAAAATCCACGTTATATCTCTTCAGCTCTCCATCTTCGTATTCAATTTTTGCATTAAACACCTTCTTAGTGGCTACCCACTCTAAAAATACTCTATCTCCATCCCACATATTTAAGTCCATAACCTTGTCGTTATCAACCCAAAGAAGTCTACCCTCTGGACAATCATCTAATCTATCTTCAGGAACCTCTCCTTCAAAATCTCTACAACTAAATATAAACATATACCAGTTGTCGTCATTTGCAAATTTAGGGAAAGAAATAAGTCCATGATATCTAAGTGAATTTACAGTTAATCCAGTTTCTTCTTTAATCTCTCTTATTATACATTCTTCTGGAGTTTCTCCAAATTCAAATTTTCCACCAATCCCAACATACTTACCTTCATGTACGTCATTTTTCTTTTTATTTCTATAAAGCATAAGCGTTTTGCCACCTTTTTCAATATAGCAAATAGTTGTAAGTACTGTCTTATTCATATTACTCAACTCCTTTGTAGAAGTGAGCAGTTGTGTAATTTCTGTTTTTATTTAACACTTTTTTTGCAGTGTTGCTTAATTCAAAGTCGTTTTCTGTTGTTTCTATATATGCTTTAGCTATTTCTCTAACTTCTTCTGGTGTTTCTAGCGAGAAGTCTAATCTAAAGAAGTCAACACCAGTTTCTGCAACATCTTCAAGATTTTCAAGCATTATTGTAGGTTCAGAGTTGTATATTGTAGTTCTACAGAATTCGCTCTGAGATAGTCTAAACTGGCTTCCCTTCTGATCTTCTAACATATATTTATCTTTTCTACACTCTGCACATCTTTTGTCTTTTTTGCAGTTTCTTACAAGTACACCCATTGGACAGTATTCACTTATCATCATAGGTGCATATCCGTATACAACTGTTTCTATTTCAGCATCTGTGTGTTTTATAGATTCTTTTATTTCACTTACATTCATTTCCTGAGATATGCATATACTTTCCATTCCACTATTTCTAAGCCAATTCATACTCTCTCCATTGAACGCATTTAATGACCAATCTGCTCTAATTCCACATCCACAGTTTTCTGTAAAGAATTTTATTTCTCCCCAGCTAGCTGCAAGTACAGAATCTTCTTCAGTTATTTCATCTATTATCTTATCAAATACCTTGTAGTCAGGATTTCTCATTATTCTAGGTGCAGAGTATACTATTTTCTTATTATTTTCTGCAGCTATTTTTTTAGATTCAGCAAAATCATATAAGTTTTCATAGTATATTGTATTTATTTCTAAATCCGCAACCGCTTTTAACTGCTCTAAATTTTTAACCTTAACTCTTATTCTAGGCTCTTCTTCTAGATACTCTGGTCTTTTATCTTCTATAGAGTAGTCTATTTCTTTGTCTTTTAGACTTCTTCCTTTTACAACTTCTCTTGCATCAGATAATTTTTCTATAGCTTCCCTTCTCATTTTATTTATCATACTTACAGGAATACTAACATCCTCACCTATATCTAGTTCTATATTTTCTAACTCATAAGGAGTGTTTCCAAGTTTTTCAAGCTGAGATTTTGCCTTTTCTTCAGATAATGCTACCTTCATAGCTTTTTCTGCCTCTTTTTCTCCTTCAACTAGTACCGAATTCCCTTCTGTATCAGATATTTCAAGTACAGGTTTTTCTCCTATATAAGCTTTAAACCTCATATATACAGGAGTTTTGACTAATTCTTTATCGCTTTCAAAAGTGGCTTTTACTCTTTCTATTAGAGAGTTGTCCGATGTTTTAAATACATCCTGATTTTTTCTAGCCTCTCCTACAAAGTCTAACTCTATAGTTTCTCCAGCGAATCCTATTTCACTTATCTCATTTCCCTTGATTATTCTACCGATAGTTCCTCCACCAAGGTTTATTCCATCGCCTTTTTTAAGAGTGTTTTCTAGTTTTATCTTTAATCTTTTTCTTTTCTTATTAAAATCCACTACTTTACCTATGTATAGACCTCTGTTGTTTGGTTTTTCAGAGTTCATTATATCTATACCTTTTTCTCCAAGTATATATCCTCTAGTGAATTTTCTATTAAATATTGTATAAAGTTCGTTCATATCTTCAGTAGTTACACCAGTTTTTCCTGTAGCTATATAGTTATCTGCTGCGTGTCTATATGCAGATACAACTGTTGCAACGTATTCAGGTCTTTTCATTCTTCCTTCTATTTTTAAAGATAATACACCCGCGTCTATTACTTCTCCAATTTCTTCAATAGTGTTTAAATCTCTAGGACTTAATAGATATTCTCCATTTGTGTTTACAGTTTCACCTGTTTCTAAATCTATTAATTCATATTTCTGTCTGCAAGGCTGTGCACATCTACCTCTATTTCCAGATCTATTTCCAATCATACTACTCATTAAACACTGACCAGAATAGCATACGCACAGTGCTCCATGTACGAATACCTCTATATCAACCTTAACCTTTGAGCAAATTTCTTTTATCTCTGGTGCACTTAGTTCTCTAGCAAGTACAACTCTATCAAATCCTATACTTTTTAAATACTCCACATCTTCTAACGAATGTGCTGCCATCTGAGTACTTGCATGTATTTCAAAGTCTGGAAGTTCTCTTTTTATAAGCATTGCCATACCTATATCCTGCACAATTACAGCATCTATATCTATATCGTATAAAAATTTTATATACTCAATAAAGTCTTCTACCTCATTCTGTTTTATTAATGTATTTACTGTTATAAACAGTTTTACTCCTCTTGTGTGGCAGTATTTAACCGCTTCCTGTAGTTCTTCTCTATCAAAATTATTTGCAGATGCCCTAGCACTGAAATCTTTTCCACCTAAATAAACTGCATCTGCACCATTTTGAACAGCTGCCTTTAACGCTTCAAAGCTTCCAACCGGAGCAAGAAGTTCTATTTTGTTCATCTTTTCCTCCTTCTTATTGAAATCATAATTTTTATTTCAACATTCCAACAATTATCTAATATAATTTCTTTTTAAAAACAATTATTTTTACTTAAAAATCGGCACAAAAAAAGAGCCGCTCCATATATTATATGTATCAAGCGACTCTTTTTGCAATACATTTGCGTTATTTGTCTAATTTATTTTTAAGCTCAGTGTTTTCAAGCTGAAGTTCGTAGGCATTATTCTGGAATTCAGATGCTATCTGTTCAGCAGTTTCTACCTTTTTATTAGCCTCAGCTAATTTTTCTTCTAGCTCTTTTATTCTTTCATCTACATTCATTTCCTGACATACTTCTGGATTCTGTAGTTCTAAGATTTCTTTTTTCTTTTCTTCTACTATTTCCATAAGTTCTGCCATTCTTTTCTGTAGCTCTTCAAGTTCTGAGTTTTTAGATTCAACCCCGTTTTTTAACTCTTCTATTTCCTGGTCTTTTAATGCTATTTTTTCTTCTAATTCTTTTGCTGCTTCAGAGTTTATACCATTTTCTGCATTTGCCTGTAATTCTTCAAGCTCTTTAGCTATTTCCTGATTTTCTTCAGAGCATTCAAATAGAAGATCTGCTATGTTTAGAGCTGTAAGTATTGATACTGCTGATATACTAAGTCTTGAATTTGCCTCAGCTATTGTACTCATTTCACTGTCTACATAGTCAGCTATCTGTTTCATCTTTTCAACAGGTTTATCTCCTGTCATCTGATATTCAGCTCCCTGTATTTTTACAGTTACCTTATTCATCGGCTTCAACCCCCTAATGATTACTTTTCATTAAGCTCTTAATTCAGCACCTAATTTTTCGCTTAATTCTTTTAATATGTTTTCATGAACTGGTGCTATGTCATCATCAGTAAGTGTTTTTTCAGCACTTCTATAAGTTATGCTGTATGCTACAGATTTATATCCAGTTTCTATCTGAGATCCTCTGTATACGTCGAATAATCTATAACTTTCAACTAATCCTTCTCCGTTAGCTTTTATTATATCTTCTATATCTTTTACATATACTTCATCTTTTACAGTAAGTGCTATATCTCTTGATGTAGATGGATATTTTGGAAGAGATTTGAATATTATTGTTCTGTCTGAGTTTTCAAATACTACATCTGTGTCTATTTCACAAACATATACTCTCTGAGTTAATCCATAGTTTTCAAGTACATCAGGATGTACTTCTCCTAAGTAACCTACTAATGTTCCATTACATACTATTTTAGCACATCTACCTGGATGGAATGTAGTGTTTTCTTTTTCTGGTATTATTTCGTATTTTTTCATTCCTGCTATTTCAAGAACTTTTTCAACTGCACCTTTTAGTACGAAGAAGTCTACTTCTTTTCCGTACATTGCCATACACATATGGTTTAATTCTGAAGGAAGTCCTTCCTCACTTGGTACGAATACATGTCCACATTCGAATCCAGCAAATTCTGGGTTCTTTCTTGACATATTAGTGTATACTATATCAAGCATATTTGGTATCATTGTAGTTCTCATTACAGAAGTTTCTTCTCCAAGTGGATTTAAAAGTTTTACAAAGTTTCTCTTTGGAGAATCTGCAGGTAATTTTATTTTATCTACTCCTGATGGGCTTACGAATGAGTAGCTAAGTACTTCATATAATCCTGTTGATAGAGCAGTAGATTTTAGTATATCGTTGAATTTCTGTCTTTCAGTTTTTATACCTGCTGTATAGTTACCTTCTAACTGTTTAGCTGGTATATTTTCGAATCCGTATATTCTTGCTATTTCTTCAAGAACATCAGCTTCCTGTTCCATATCTAATCTGAATGAAGGCACTCTTATTTCTAATTCTTCAGCAGATTTTAAGTCACAGTCGAATTCTAATGATTCTAATATTTCTATAAACTGAGCTATTGGAAGGTCTATTCCTAATCTAGCTGTTATTCTCTTAGGATTTACTGTAAGTATTTTCTGTTCTGGTTTTGAAGGATAGTTATCTTCTATACCTTTTAATACTTTACCTGCACCTAACATTTCAACTAACTGAGCTGCTCTGTTTACAGCAAGTTCTGCTAAGTTTGGATCTATACCTTTTTCGAATCTTGAAGAAGATTCTGTTCTAAGTCCTAATTTTTTAGAAGTAGCTCTTACATTTTCAGCCTGGAAGTTTGCACTTTCGAATAATAATTCAGTTGTAGTATCTTTTATTTCTGAGTTTAATCCACCCATTACACCAGCTAAAGCTAAAGATTTTTCTCCATTAGTTATAACTAACATATCTTTATCAAGAGTTCTTTCCTGTTCGTCTAAAGTAACGAATTTTTCTCCTTCTTCAGCATTTCTTACAACTATTTTTCCAGTTCCTATATCACTTAAGTCAAATGCGTGCATTGGCTGACCCATCTCTAACATTACATAGTTAGTTATATCTACTATATTATTTATAGGTCTTACACCAGCTTCTATTAATCTTCTCTGCATCCAGTATGGAGATGGAGCTATTTTAACATCTTTAACTATTCTAGCAGCATATCTTCTACATAATTCTGGGTTTTCTATCTGTACATCGAAATCTATTGATTCGTCAGCTTCTTCTTTAACAGATACTTCTGGGTATTTAACTTTTTTACCAACTGTTACAGCTGCTTCTCTAGCTATACCTATTACACATCTGCAGTCTGGTCTATTTGATGTTAATTCGAAATCTATAACTGCATCATTTATACCAAGAACTTCTTTAACATCTTTACCTGTTTCATAACTATCTTCGTAATCAAGAAGGAATATTCCGTTCTTTTTGTATTCTTCAACATATTTTTCATCTATACCAAGTTCAGCTGCAGAACACATCATACCTTCTGATACTTCGCCTCTTAATTTTCCTGTTTTTATTTTTATTCCACCAGGAAGTTTAGCACCATGTATTGCTAGAGGTATATAATCTCCAACTTTTACATTTTTTGCTCCTGTTACTATCTGAAGAACTTTTTCTCCAGCGTCAACTTTTGTTACTATTAATTTATCCGCATTTGGATGTGGGTTTATTTCTAATATTTTCCCAACTACAACATTTTCTATATCTTCACCGAAGTATTCAACAGTTTCCATTTTAGTCCCTGTCATTGTCATCATATCGGCAAATTCTTTTACGTCCATATCTATATCTACGTAATCTCTTAACCATTTTACTGATACTAACATTTACTTTTTCCTCCCTATTTAATCAAATTAGAACTGATCTAAGAATCTAACATCATTTTCGAATAATAATCTTATGTCATCTATACCGTATTTAAGCATTGCAAGTCTTTCAACACCCATACCTGCCGCAAATCCACTGTAAACTTCTGGATCTATTCCACAGTTTCTAAGTACGTTAGGATGTACCATACCTGCACCTAATATTTCTATCCAACCTTCTCCTTTACAAACTGGGCAACCTTTACCACCACATTTGAAGCAAGTTACGTCTATTTCTGCACTTGGTTCAGTGAATGGGAAGTTGTGAGGTCTGAATTTTGTATTTGTTTCACTTCCGAATAATTTCTGAACAAATGTGTTTAAAGTTCCTTTGAATTCTGTCATTGTTATGTCTTTTCCAACAACTAGAAGCTCTATCTGATGGAACATTGGAGAATGTGTAGCATCTGGAGAGTCAGATCTAAAGCATCTTCCAGGAGCTATTATTTTTATTGGTAAATCTTCTTTTTCCATAGTTCTTATCTGAACTGGAGAAGTCTGTGTTCTTAATAATAAATCATCATTTATGTAGAATGTATCTGACATATCTCTTGATGGATGATCTTTTGGAGCGTTTAGTGCATCGAAGTTGTTTCTAACTGTTTCAACTTCTGGACCTTCTGCTATTGAGAATCCCATTCCTATGAATATATCAGTTACTTCATCTATTATTTTAGTTATAGGATGTTTTTTACCTACTTTAAATTCTTTTGAAGGCATTGTAACGTCTATTACTTCTTCTGCTAATTTTTTAGCCTGTTCTGCTTTTTTAAGCTCAGTTTTAGCGTTGTTTATTCCTTCTTCTATAGCTGTTCTAACTTCATTACCTACTTTACCAACTACTGGTCTTTCTTCAGCAGATAATTTTCCCATTCCTTTTAATATTATTGTAAGTTCTCCCTTTTTACCAAGGTATTTAACTCTAAGACTTTCAGCTTTTTCTATACTGTCTGCCTCTGCTATTTCAGCTAATGCATTTTTCTGTAATTCAAGAAGTTTTTCCTGCATCTTTAATATCACCCTTTCATTTAATAATTTTTCTTAGTTTTCTTATTTTCATAAAAAAAGTCTTTCAATCCCAGCTAGGGACGAAAGACTATAATTCCGCGGTACCACCCTAGTAGCCTAATAAACTTTAATTAGACCACCTCAAAAGATTTAACGCATCTTATACGTCCAAACCTACACATCATAAGATTTCAGCTTAGAAACTCCAGAGCGAACTTCCTATGATATCTCAGAAGATTGCTCACAGCCAACGACAATCTATCTCTTTACTGAAATGGTTCACAGTACTTTTCTCTATCAACATTAATTATTTGAAATTTTTGTAATTATATTTACAATTCTTCATAATTATAACACATTGTCAACATTTTAGACAAGTGATTTTTTAATTTCGTACATTAGAATTGCAGAACTTATTGCAGCATTTAAAGATTCTGCACTTCCGTATATAGGTATTTTTACAAGTAAATCAGAGTTTTCAGCTATGACATCATCTATACCATTTGCCTCATTTCCTATTACAAGCGCAACTTTATTCCCATAATCTACAGTATCATACCAGTTTTCTGTATTAAGCCAACTAGATACTATTTTTATTCCTTTTGATTTTAATGTAGATAACATCTCATCTCTTTCTGCAGGAATTATATTCATGCTAAATATAGATCCCATTGTAGATCTTATTACCTTTGGATTGTATATATCAACACATCCTTTTAAAGTTATTATTGCATCAGCTCCAGCTGCATCTGCTGTTCTTATTATTGTTCCCATATTTCCAGGATCCTGAATTCTATCTAGGACTATGATATATTTATCGTCGTCAGTTAGATTTTTTTCAAGAGTTTTCTTTTCATAAGAAACAACAGCTAGTATCCCCTGAGTATTTTCAGTATCTACCATATCTTTAAAATTCTTGTTAGTTGTCTTATATACTTTTATATTTGCATCTTCTAATTCTTTTAAAAACTTTCTGTGTTCTTCTTTATTTTCAAAATCCTCGTTTATAAAGACGTAATCTATAATATCCTTCTGCTCAAATGCTAAAGTAAGAATTCTATATCCCTCTATTATAAATTTACTCTCTTTATTTCTATTTTTTGATTTAAGAAGAAGTTTAGTACTTTTTATTTTTTCATTGTCTTTACTAGTTATTTCTACCATATACTATCTTCTCCCTACAGTTTCAATATTCTGGTTTATTATATCTCTTATACTTGAGTTTTTACCTATTATTACTAGTATATTTCCACCCTCTAGTTTTTCTTCTGGAGATGGAGTTACGTTTATTTCTTTCCCACTCTTTATTGCAAGTACTGTTATTTCGTATCTACTTCTAAGTTCTAGTTCTATAAGAGATTTACCAACCCATTTTTTAGGAACAACTATTTCAACTATAGAATATTCTGGGTCCAATTCTATATGGTCTAGTATATTGTTTGATACTAGGTTGTGTGCAACTCTAACCCCCATATCTCTCTCTGGGAATACAACTCTATCTGCACCTATTTTATAAAGAACTTTAGCTTGTAATTCATCTTTAGCTTTACAGATAATTTCTTCTACTCCCATTTCCTTAGCTATAAGTGTAGCCATTATAGATGCTCTTATATCTGAACCTATAGCAATTATAGCAACATCAAAGTTACTTAAACCAAGAGATCTAAGAGCCTGCTCATCTGTAACATCGACTATTGCTGCATGTGTTACCTTATCTGAAAGATTCTGTATTATATCTTCATTTTTATCTATTGCCATAACTTGATGGCCTAATAAATGCATTGTAGATGCAACTGATGCACCAAATCTACCGCATCCAATTACTATATACTGTTTCATACTCATTTTCTCTTCTCCTAATAACCCTAAAAATTTTATCCTACGATTAAACTTCCTTCAGGATATCTAACTGGCTGAACTTTTTTAGAACCGCCTGACATAAATGCCATAAATATTGTAAGTGATCCAACACGTCCTGCGAACATATACATTATTATAAGTAGTTTACCTATAGGTGTTAGCGTAGGACTTCCACCTATACTAAGTCCAACAGTCGCAAATGCAGATGCAACCTCAAATGCTGCAGCTGTTAATGTAAATTGTTCCTGTGTTGCAGATAGTAAAAATGTTCCTATTACAACAAAGCTTATCCCAACTACAAATATTACCATCGCTTTTCTAACTGTTGATGAGCTTATTCTTCTTTCATATATTTCTATATCTGATTTTCCTAGGATAAGGCTCTTAACAGATAATAAAAGTGTTGCAAGTGTTGTAACTTTTATACCTCCACCAGTAGATGCTGGTGCTGCTCCTATAAACATCAAAATTATCATTGCAAATAGTGTACTTTCTCTAAGCTTAGTAAGATCTATACTTGCAAATCCTGCTGTTCTAGATGTAACAGACTGGAAATATGCATTTACAATTTTCTGAGGTAGAGGCATATCTCCAAGAGTGCTTGGTCTATCAAACTCTATAGCTAAAATAGTAATTGTGCCCACTATTATAAGCGAAATAGTAGTGAAAATAACCACTTTAGTATGTAAATTATATCTTGAATATCTTTTTTCTCTGATTATATTTAGTAAAACTGGGAATCCAATCCCACCAAGTATTATTAATGCTGAAATCGTAAGCATAACTAAATAACTATTGTTAAAACATACTATAGATGTGAATTTACCCGCTGTAGCTCCCATAAGGTCAAATCCTGCATTACAAAATGCAGAAATTGCATGGAAAATTGAAAACCACGTGCCCTTTACAAATCCAAACATTGGTATAAATTTAGTAGATAGTATAAGTGCTCCTATCCCCTCTATAGTAAATGTCATCATAAGTACATATCTAGTAAGTCTTACTATACCAGATAAATCTCTCTGATTTAACGCTTCCTGTATTAAAAGTCTTTCTTTTAAATTTATTCTTTTCCCCGTTATAAGTGCAAACATCGTCGTAACCGTCATGAATCCAAGTCCACCTATTTGTATAAGCATTATTATCGTTAGCTGTCCAAAGAAGCTCCAATAAGTAGACGTATCCACTACTACTAGCCCTGTTACACACACCGCAGATGTAGCCGTAAATAGTGCATTTAAAAATCCTATACTTTCCCCATCTTGAGTAGATATTGGTAAATTTAATATTATAGCTCCTACTAATATAACCGTTGCGAATCCGATTACCATTACCTGAGTCGGCTGCATTCCACTTCCATAAGAAGCCACTCTTTTGAGCATCGTTTTCAATTTCCTTCATACCTCCTAACATCATAAAATTATACATTTTGATATAACTTTATTTTTGTGTCCGCTGACACAGTTTTATTTTATGTTTATTTTTATTTTTATTTTAAGTTCTAACTAATTATTTTAAATGTCATTAATATATTATATTCTAATTTACAATTAAAAACAACCTTATCGAATACAATCAATTGTTAAGTTTAAGCACAAAAAAACATAAAAAAAAGACCGTCTTGCTTATGCAAAACAGTCTGTATTTACGGTAGTATAATGTTAATTAAGCTAATTTAGCTTTAGCAACTTCTACAAGTTTAGCGAATCCAGCTGGATCAGCTATAGCCATTTCAGATAACATTTTTCTGTTAACTTCAACACCTGCTAATTTTAAACCGTTCATTAATCTTGAGTAAGATATTCCGTTCATTCTAGCAGCTGCATTTATTCTCTGTATCCAAAGTTTTCTGTAATCTCTTTTCTTTAATTTTCTACCTATGTATGCATTTCTTAATGCTTTCATAACGAATGCATTAGCTGGTCTAAATAATTTGCTTCTAGATCCTCTGAATCCTTTTGCAAGTTTTAAAACTTTTTTATGTTTTTTACGGGCATTCATACCTTTTTTTACTCTTGCCATTATTCTTATCCTCCATTATTTATTATTTAAAATCTTCTTATATTTTCCGTTTCTTTTATTACGATTCTTATTTGTATGGTAATAACTGAGCTATTCTTCTAGCATCACCTTCAGAAACTAAAGTTGACTGTCTTAAGTTCATTTTAGTTTTTGCAGATTTTTTAGTTAATATATGGCTTTTGTAAGCTTTAGCTCTTTTTAATTTTCCATTTCCTGTTCTTTTTAATCTTTTTGCTGCACCTCTATGAGTTTTCATTTTTGGCATGACAAAGTTCCTCCTCTCGAATATTTATCTATTTTTTTGGATCTATTATTACAACCATGTTGTTCCCTTCAAATGTAGGGGCTTTCGCTGGTTCTCCAAACTCTTTCACTGCTTCTATGAATTTAAGCATTACATCTTTACCAAGGTCTTTGTGACCTAATTCTCTACCTCTAAATCTAAGTTCTACTTTAACCTTATCTCCTTTTGATAAGAATTTCATAGCCTGTTTAGCTTTAGTATTAAGGTCGTTCTGTTCTATACCTGGTCTTAATCTTACTTCTTTAACATTAACAGTTTTCTGTTTTTTCTTTGCTTCTTTTTCTTTTCTTGCCTGTTCGTATCTGTATTTTCCATAATCCATTATTTTACAAACAGGTGGTTTAGCGTTTGGTGATATTAAAACTAAGTCTAAATTCTTATTGTTTGCTAATCCCTGAGCTTCTTTTGTAGGCATAACTCCAAGCTGTTCTCCGTTTGCAGAGATAACTCTTACTTCCTTTTCTTTTATCTGTTCGTTTATTGCGACTTCCTTACTAATGGTAGTCCACCTCCATCATTATATTAAAAAAGGCGAATGATAAATTATCATCCGCCATATAAGTTCTCATTACTAATAAAGCTTTTACCTAAAGCTTCTCTAACTCATATTAACACTTACTAACTCTCGTCGTAAGGTGAGAAACGGATTTCTACTTGCTGTCTTTTAACTTACTTGTTTATTATATTACTTATTGTAACTTAATGCAAGTCTTTTTTTGAAAAAGTTTAAATTTATTTTTTATTACCGTGTTATTATTTCTATTCCGTCTTCAGTTACTAGTATCTGATGTTCCCACTGAGCTGATAGAGAATCATCTGCTGTGTATACTGTCCATTCATTTACATCGTCAACATATACATCGTATTCACCTTCATTTATCATTGGCTCTATTGTAAATATCATTCCCGGAACTAATACCATTCCCTGACCTTTTTTACCAACATGTGCTACAAATGGATCTTCGTGGAATTCTAATCCTATTCCATGTCCACCAAAAGCTCTTACTACTGAGTATCCATTTTTTTCAGCTAATTCCTGTACTGCAGCACCTATATCTCCAAGATGTCCCCAAGGTTTAACTGCTTTTATTCCTGCTTCTAAACATTCTTTAGCTACATCAGTTATTTTATCAGCAGCTTCACTAACTTTTCCTATTTTGAACATTCTTGATGCATCTGAGAAATATCCATCTTTTATAGTAGATACGTCTACATTGACAATATCTCCTTCTTTTAAGATTATATTTTCATCTGGTATACCATGGCATACTTCGCTATTTATAGAAGTACAAACACTCTTAGGGAATCCACCGTATCCAAGAGGCGCTGGAGTTGAACCATGAGCTATTGTATAATCATAAACTATTTTATCTATATCAGCTGTACTCATTCCTGCTTTTATATGTTTTGCAACTTCATCAAGTACTCCTGTGTTTATTTTTCCACTTTCTTTTATTGCTTCTATCTGTTCTTTATTTTTTATTAAAGATTTTGGTGGCATTATGTGTCCTTTTGCCGCCATTTCATTGTATTTTTCATCAAAGTCCATATGGCATTTTTTATATTTTAATCCGCTTCCACACCAGCATTTATCATTTCTATTAGTAGTCATCTGTAATCATTCCTTCCAATTATTTTTAATTATTTTAAATCTACATTTATATTTTAACACTTATTTTTAATATGTGAAGGTTTATTTAATTTTACAAAAGAATTTTATCATTCATTTCTAATTGACAATTACAAATAATTTCACTTATAATATTAGAAGATATTTATATGATAATTTTTAGCAATAAGGGAGTAGTTGGCAATCTTTTAAGATTGTAATTTAGTCAACATACTGGCAGTTTGACTGTCTGGCTTTATTTTGAATGACGAGACTTATCTGCAGCTTAGGCTGTAGATAGGTCTTTTTTTATTTTATTTTAAAATAAACCGTTCTAAATTGCTGATTTTGTGAATTTTAAGGAGGAAATTATGAGTTTAATCGAGTTATTTATAACTGCTGTAGCACTTTCAATGGATGCTTTTGCAGTTGCAATTTGTAAGGGACTTACACTTCGAGAAAGAGATGTAAAAAAATCACTTTTGACTGGTGCATACTTTGGTGGTTTTCAGGCACTCATGCCTGTAATAGGTTATATTCTAGCTAGTAGCTTTAAAGAAAGAATTATGTCTATAGATCACTGGGTTGCATTTGTACTTCTTGCACTTATAGGCGCAAATATGATTAAAGAATCTAGAGAGGAAAGTTGCGATGTAGAAAGTTCTTCTTTTGATTTTAAAACTATGGTTGTTTTAGCTATAGCCACTAGCATAGATGCAATGGCTGTTGGTATCACATTTGCATTCTTAGGAGTAAACATAGTCTATGCTGCTATATTAATCGGTATCACTACATTTATAATATCTGCATTTGGGGTAAGAATAGGTACTCTATTTGGAATGAGATTTAAATCTAAAGCTGAATTTGCAGGTGGTGTCGTACTTATACTCCTAGGAACAAAAATACTTCTACAACACTTAGGAATATTTTAAATTTTTTCAGATTCATAATAAAAAAAATGGGCTGTTGATTAATTTTCAATAGCCCGTTTTTACGTTTTATTTTATATTTTTTCTATTTTAAAGACATATCTTTTTCTATAACTGCACTAACTGCTTTTTCAACTGTGCTCATGAAATTATTGTCCTGAAGCTGACAAACACCTTCTATTGTTGTTCCACCAGGAGAACAAACCTCGTCCATTAATCCAAATGGATGTTTATCAGACTCCATAACCATCTTAGCTGATCCAAGAACTGAGCTTGCTGCTATATCTAATGCCACATCTTTTGGAAGCCCCCATTTTACACCAGCTCTTGCTAAAGCATCTATATATATATAAGTAAATGCTGGAGATGCACATCCAACTGCAGTAAATACAGCAAATTGATGCTCTTCTATCTCAACTATACTTCCAACTTCCCCAAACATTGTCTTAACAACTTCTTTTTCTTCATCAGTTACATTAGCACTACAAGTAAAACAACTAGTAGACATTAAAGCCTGTGCATTTACATTTGGCATAACTCTAACTATATGCACATCTTCCCCTAAATTTTCCTGTAAATAACTTATTTCCTTACCTGCTGCTATTGATATAACTAACTGTTCTTCTCTTAAAAGCTCCTTAACTTCTGGCATAACATCTGGTAAAACCTGTGGTTTAACAGATAAAACTACAACATCAGACTTTTCCATAAGCTCCTTAACAGAATAACAAGTAGTTAAACCGTACTGCTCAGATAATTTTTCTACCTTAGCTGCTGTTCTATTGTACCCTAAAACATCAGCATTATCAAAAGACTTACCTAAACACATCCCCTTCATAATAGCTGCTGCCATATTACCTACACCTAAAAATCCAAACTTCATACAATTACCTCCTCAAATAAAAAATTAAATTAAACCATTAATTAGTAATAATTATACCATAAATACTTATATCAATATAATCTCACTTTTTCAATTATAAAATATTATCCTCACTTCCTTAAGATAAATAGTATGCTGTTATCAAGGATTGTTTAGTAGACCTTTTCTTTTAAGACTTAGACACAAGTAGCTCGCACCGACAATTCTGCAAGCGCCCCAAAACCTTGAAATGTGTTAAACAAATGGTTGGGGCGCTGAAGCCTGGAGAGCGAATACTTGTGTTAAGTCAAAGAAAGGGCTGCTACAATCCTTGTAACAGCCCCATACTATATTTATTCCATTACTATATTTTCTCTTGATTTTACTTTAGCCTGTACGTCTTCTATGAATTTAGCTAATTCAACATTACCTAATTCACCTTCATCTCTAGATCTTACAGATATATTGTTTTCAGCTTCTTCTTTTTCACCTACTATTACCATGTAAGGAACTTTTTCAAGCTGAGCTTCTCTTATCTTGAATCCAACTTTTTCAACTCTACCGTCAACTTCAACTCTTAATCCATTGTCGAATAATTCTTTTCTAACTTTTTCAGCGTAATCAGCGTATTTGTCAGATATAGGTATTATTTTAACCTGAGTTGGAGCTAACCAAACTGGGAATTTACCAGCATATTGTTCTATAAGTATTCCTATGAATCTTTCTATACTTCCGAATGCAACCCTGTGTATCATAACTGGTCTATGTTTTTCTCCATCCTGTCCTATGTAAGTAGCATCGAACTGTCTTGGAAGCTGCATATCTAGCTGTATAGTACCACACTGCCAAGTTCTTCCTATGCAGTCAGTTAAGTGGAAGTCTATCTTAGGTCCGTAGAATGCTCCATCTCCTTCATTTACAACGAATGGAAGATTTAATTCTTCAAGAGCTCCTCTTAAACCATTTTCTGCTGCTTCCCATTCTTCATCAGATCCCATAGAATCTTCTGGTCTAGTAGATAATTCTAAGTGATATTCAAATCCAAATGTTTTATATATACCATCTATTAAAGATATTACACCTTTTATTTCATCTCTTATCTGTTCTGGTAACATGAATATATGAGCGTCGTCCTGAGTAAATGCTCTAACTCTCATTAATCCGTGAAGTGCTCCAGATAATTCGTGTCTATGAACTCTACCAAGTTCAGCAACTCTCATTGGGAAATCTCTGTAAGAGTGCATTTCGCTCTTATAGTATAACATTCCTCCTGGACAGTTCATTGGTTTTATAGCGTAATCTTCTTCATCTATTTTTACAGTATACATATTTTCTTTGTAGTGATACCAATGTCCTGAAGTTTCCCATAATTTTCTATTTAATATTATTGGAGTTTCTATTTCAACGTATTCAGCTGCTCTATGTACTTCTCTCCAGTATTCTAATAAAGCATTTTTAAGAGCCATACCTTTTGGTAACATTAGAGGGAATCCTGGTCCTTCTTCAGGTATCATGAATAATCCTAATTCTTTACCTAATTTTCTGTGGTCTCTTTTCTTAGCTTCTTCTAACATGTGTAAATGTTCTTCTAAGTCTTTGTTCTTTTCGAAAGATACACCGTATATTCTCTGAAGCATTTTTCTATTTTCGTCTCCGCGCCAGTAAGCACCAGCTACACTTGTAAGCTTAACTGCTTTTACTTTCTTAGTAGAAAGAAGGTGTGGTCCTGCACATAAATCTGTGAAATCACCCTGTTTGTAGAATGATATTACTGCATCTTCTGGTAAATCTTCTATTAATTCTACTTTGTAGTCTTCACCTTTTTCCTGCATTAATTTTATAGCTTCTTCTCTAGGAAGTTCAAATCTTTCTATTTTTAAATCTTCTTTAGCTATTTTTTTCATTTCTTTTTCTAAAGCTTCAAGATCTTCTGGAACTAAACTATGTTCTAAATCTATATCATAATAGAATCCATTGTCTATAGCAGGTCCTATAGCTAATTTAGCATCTGGATATAATCTTTTTATAGCCTGAGCTAGTATATGAGATGAAGTATGTCTAAATACTTCTCTACCTTCTTTATCTTCAAATTTTAGAAGATTAACTGAACAGTCTTTGTCTAATACTGCATCTAATCCAACTACTTCCCCATCTACTTCAGCTGCAACTATGCTTCTTGCTAAACCTTCACTTATTGACTTAGCAACATCTAAAACTGATACACCTGATTCAAATTCTCTTACATCGTTTTTTAAAGATACTTTTATCATTATTGTGTCCTCCCCTTTTTTATATTAATTGATTATAATTTACATATTAATTTTATATTTTGCTTTTCATGAAAATAAAAAAACTCGTCCCATAAAATTGGGACGAGTATGCTCGCGGTTCCACCCAAGTTGGTATTTATCAAAATAAACACCCTCTTGAAGATTATAAGGTAATCACCCGGATACTTTCACTTTCGCTACTAAATCCTGCTCCAAGCTAGTTTTCAGATAACTCATTTCTATCGGGCTCTCAGCCGGTGACCCAATCTCTCTGTAAGACGATCTTTATCCTACTCTGTCTTTTCATCGCTAATATAAAACTCTGATTTCATTCTACCACATCATTTTGCATATTACAATACAAAGCTTTTAATTTTCTGAAATATTATATAACTAATGTTATTAAGCCCTGAATTATACCAATTAAAAATCCTAGGAGTAACCCTAAAACCTCTATATGCTTTAATTCTTTCTTAGCTATTCTAACAGTCATTTCTTCTAGATACTCTATATCAAACTCATTTATTCTATCTTCTATAATTTTTTCTATATCTACTCTATTCTTAGCTTTTTCTATAAAGCTACTACTTAAATCATCTATAGCATTTCCAACCTCTTTTTCTACTATATCTGATATATATACGTTTATTTTATTAACTAAAGATGAAGGTAGGAATATTGCCTTTTCAGCTATTATATTAGATACTTTTGAATTTATATATCCCGCTATTTCTGCTTTATCTTCATCTTTTATTATTCCATTGAATATGTCTTCTTCACTAAGTAACTCTCTTTTTACTGTCTCAGCTACATTTTTTGCTATTTCAGCTCTTCTCTTAGGTATTAACCCCATTATTTCTATGTTGGTAAGTGGTATTTTTATAGGTTCGTACGGTTTAAATAGCATTTTTATAGCAACAACATTCGTAATATATCCTATAAGCCCCCCAATTATCGCCATAAATAATATTCTTAAAAATATATTCATAACAAACATCCTTTCCTTTTTCAATATTTTTTAATCAATCTAATTAATTTCGTTTTAATTTTTATATATGCATAATCTAGACTTATCTATTTCTATGCTACATCAGAATATTATTATATACCTATCTATTTAATTTATTCAACACCTTAATCATTTTAATCTATAATTTCACTTTAAATTCACTGTTCGATTACAATTGGTATTATAGATCCTAAATCTATAAGTTTCTCCTTAGAAAGAGATACATATCTTTTTCCATATTTATTTAAAAACTCTTTAATCTTTTCAAAATCCGGATGATTTTCTACATTCCCTAAAAATCCAACTTCTGAATCTGATAATATCCCTGTACAACCTCCAATAAATCCAAAATTCATATCAAACAAATCTATATTTCCTTGTTCTATAAGTAGACAATCTATATCAGCTCCACTTTTTTCTATACTATCTACTATACCTTTATCAGCAGTTATTATTGATTTATCATCAACAACGCATATAGAACATTTAGAATATCCTTGTTTTATACTTATTCTCTCAAACCCATTTTCATCTAAATATTTTAATACTTCTTTATCTGTATATTCAAAATTATGGAGTGCGTACTTTCCAACTACACATACATTATATGCAATATCCTCGGGATATTTTCTTTTAAGACACTTACCTCCCTTTATGACTTCTATCCCTAAACCATCCAAAAGTTCAATATACTCTTCATATAAATTAGGTGCTACTATTATTTTTCCATTTCCACAATTAAAAAATTGAATATCTGGATGATAAGATATAGCATCATATACATCTTTACATTTTGTAGTTTTTATAACTCTAATATCTCTATCTAAAAGACTTTTTTCTAGTTCATCTTCAATCCTTCCATCAACTATACAAGTCTTTAATTTTCCCTCAAAACAAAACGGACTTTCTGCAAATTTCATAATATCTCACCTCAAAATAAAAGGCAGTACGAAATTCATACTGCCTTACTTTTAATATAATTTAATTCTATTTTTATTAAGAAAAATTTATCTTTCTAATGCTTTTAGATATTTTTCCATTTCTTCATCATCGTATACGTTAAATATAACTTTTATATCTTTTTCTGGATTTTCTTTTAACCAAATTCTAACTCTATCTACTGCAAGCTGTGCAGCTTCTTTTTTTGGATATCCTGAAGATCCTGTAGATATACCACAGAATACTATAGTTTTTATATCGTCTATATCTTTTACAGTATTCAGAACTGATTTATAGCAGTGAAGTAGCTGCTTTTCATGCTCTTTACTAGGATTTCCACCTAAGACAACTGGTCCTACAGTGTGAACAACAAATTTTGAAGGTAGGCAGTATGCTCTAGTTATTTTAGCATCTCCTGCGTATTCAATATGTCCCTGTTTTTCAATTATTGTATTACAATCTTCTCTAAGTCTTGGTCCTGCTGCTGCATGAATTTTACTATCTACTCCTTTGTGGAATGGCTGTTTATTTCCTAATAATGAGCTGTTTGCATCATTTACAATAGCATCAGCTTTTATTTTTGTTATATCGCCTTTCCAAACAGCGATTCTATCTTCTTTTTCTTCTATTGAATTTGCATCAACTGCATTTTCTATATCATTTTCCATTAGAAGAATATTTTCAAGCATTGATAATATTTCCGGAGTAATTTTTTTAACCGGATAAGCTGCTAATAATGCTTTTAATTTTTCTATAGGTTCTAATTCAACTTTTGAGCTATACACTTTTGCTGGAACATCAGATGAAAAATAAGTAATTAATGTTTTTATATTCTTATTTTTCTGCTCCTCTGTTAGTGGCTTAACTGTTTTATCTAATCCTTCAAACAGTTTTATATCCTCAGCATAGTCTTTCCATTTCATAACTCATCACTCCAATCTGCTTTAAGTCAGTTTTAGTTTTATATTTAACTTAATTGTAACACATATTGGTCAAACTTAAAATTTTATTTGTAAACGTTATACTATTTTGTTTTTATTATCATTTCTTCCATTCTTTTAGCAAGTCCATCCCAAGTTTTTTCTGACATATCTATAAATCTTTTATGATTTGTAGTATCTAGATTTTCTTTTATCATCTGATCTAGTGCCTCAGATAATCTTTCTTCAAATGGCTCTATAGCTTCGTCTGCTGGTACACCAACAGATTTCATTTTTGGAAGTTCAACATATTTTATTTTTCCAGATATATTTATTTTTTCTCCAATCCACTCTTTAACACCTGGTATATCAGTAACTACAACATCTGTACCACATGCCATAGCCTCTAGTACAACAACAGGTAGACCCTCATAGAATGAAGGTAGAACAAATATATCAGCTTTGTTGAATTCCTCACTTAGGTCGTTCTGATTTAATTTTCCGAGGAATTTTATATCGAATCTACTATTATCTGCCTTTGATACGATTTCATCATAAGATTCTTTATCACTTCCAGTACCTGCAAGTCTAACTTTAATAAAATCATCTTTGTAATCTAATCTATCTAAACAATCTATAAATGGTATAAGTCCTT